>OCVT010000319.1_pt1 | contig 19087 bp, 21 predicted proteins | sample 1539111 | NCBI WGS metagenome assembly OCVT01 (sample SAMEA3991482, study PRJEB22521) | metagenome | biome: anthropogenic terrestrial biome; feature: sewage plant; material: raw primary sludge | place: Sweden | collected 2012-09-26 | reverse complement strand
TTACTCGGCTGCCTTGTCAGCTTTCTTAGCTGCTTTCTTGCTAGCCTTTTTGCAAGCTTTCTTGCTCTTCTTGCTAGATTTCTTCTCGGCTTTCTTGTCTGCCTTCTTGTTAGTTGTTGCAGTTGTCTGTGCAGCGTTGTTTGCAGATGCCTCTGCAGCGTTTGCTGCGATAGGAGCCAATACCAATGCAGCCATCATTGAGGCTACGATCATTAATTTCTTCATGTTCTTTAATTTTTTAAACCTTTAGTTATCTTTTCGTTTTCTCTTATTTCTTTTGACACTTCAAAGATAGCCACTTGATACGCTCCTTGAAGTTAGAAATCCGTTAGAAAATAATTAGAAAGGTATTAGAAAATATGGAATATACATATTATACTGACAATCAAAAATATAGTATATTCATATACTAGGATACAGATTCATTCTGTGCCAATTTGGAGTTCAGAGAAATACTGAAATCGGTAGCACCAGGCTGGGATGTAAATGATATGTTTCCCTGGTGCAGCTCTATTATCTTGTGGGTCAAAGACAACCCTATACCGTTGCCATCGGCAAATGTATGGTTGGCACCTCTAAAGAACGGAGTGAACAACTTTTTTTGGTCTTCTGCATTGATGCCTATACCTTTATCTATAAAATCAAGAACCACATTATCCCCTTTCTGCGATATATTCACCTCACAAGCCTTGTCCTCTGAAAATTTGCAGGCATTGTCGAGCAGATTGGCAAAGGCGACACCAAGCAAATATTCGTTTCCCCTGACTGTCACCATACTGTCATCTATCATATCGGCATCAAAATTGAGATGAATATTGTAATCGGGATGGGCCTTTTGCTCCTTGCAACAAGCCTCCAACAGTATTTCGTCAATACGCACATTGTGCATCGCTATATCGGCTGGTGCATAGTTGGCCTTGGCCAAATCGAGCAAATCATTTGACAATTTGACGATGCGGCGGCTGTCACCCAACACTGAATCCACGGCCCGCTTATAATCATCTTCCGACTTGCATTCCTGCTTGGTTAGTTCCAGCTCTGCGATGATGGCTGACAAGGGGGTGCGGAGTTCGTGAGAGATGTTGTATACAAACTGCCGCTGGGCATCAAACGACTGTTTGAGCTGAGCCAGCATATTGTTGAAGGTGACTGCCAGTTTGGCCAACTCGTCTTTGCCATTGCCTTCATTGATGGGTGTATAATCGTGCAAATCGGTAATGGCCGACACCTCATCTATCATGTGACTTACAGGAGCAAAAGCTTGGCGGGCCAATACTCTCAGGGCTATGATAAGGGCCAGCAATGTCACCACAAATGAGATGGCAAAGGCGTTGCGCATGGCTTTGCGGCGGGCTATGCCTGCCACATCTGTTCCCATGGCTATCACTTTATATTGGCATTTTTCACCCTGACGCGTAAAGGCGCATATCTGCATTTGACCGAACCACGTGTTGTAAAGATTGGTTTCATCCAGTTTGTCAAACAGAAACTGTCGCTCGGCATCCGGCAAATGACTGCGGTCCCAATAGACAAGACCTCCACACTCATTCCAGATAGTGACTTGTGGTTCCATTGCCACTGGCATATTATCATCTATCAGGTGCAGAATATCCGGGTCTATCGTTTCTCCATCTATCATATCCACCTTGACGGTCGCCTTCAAATGCAGACGGTCAAAATAATCTTTCACACTCTGCTTTTGGTAATACTGGAACATGACCACTATAAACGAAAGCAGTATGAGACCAAAGATGCTCGAGAAGGCGAGCGTCAGCCTATTTTGTATTTTCATCTTTCAACATGAAACCCATACCGGGCTTGGTTAAAATCAGTTTGTCATCAAAAGCCTTATCTACTTTTCGCCGTAAATAGCTGATATACACATCTATGAAATTGGTACCCGTATCAAAATCCGTATTCCACACTTTTTCCGCTATCTCGTTTTTGGACAGTACCCTTCCTTTGTTTTCCATCATATAGGCAAGGAGGTTAAATTCCTTGGGGGTCAAATCTATTACAGTTCCGCCTCTTGTCACTGTCTTTTGGTCGAGGTCCATCTGCAAGTCCGCCACTGCCAACTGCCGCTCCGACGGGTGCTGATTGGCCCTGCGCAACACCGTACGGATGCGAGCCAATAGTTCGCGCATCTCAAATGGCTTTACCATATAATCGTCGGCTCCGGCATCCAGACCATCCACCTTATCATCGGTGGTGCCAAGTGCGGTAAGCATAATAACGGGATATAAGGGTTCAGATGCTTTCACTTTTTTGCAAAGGTCTATGCCGTTCATCTTTGGCAGCAGCACATCGGTCAGCACCAAATCGTAACGGTTTTTCTGGGCCTCCGTCCAGGCCGACTGGCCATCGCCACGCACGGTTACCGAATAGCCGCCATCCGAAAGTCCTCTGCGGATAAGATCAGCCATCCGCTCATCATCTTCTACCACCAAAACTGATGCAGTTTCCATTTTTTCTAATTTAAAAAGTTCCGAAAAAATTCAGGGCAAGAGTTTTATCTTACTTTATGATTCGCCACTTCTGCTGCCTTTTTTTTCGGTCTTCATTACGATAACGCAAAATCAGGTCAAGACATTGTGCCTCATCAAAACCCCGTTCCTGCGCATAATAGTGCGCCAGCAGCCTGAAAAACTCTTCATTGCCACATAGGCGGGCAAAGTTATGACAACCTGTCGGCATATCCACAGTTCCAAAATGCATTCGGTTGATGTCTACCAGCGAGAAGTGATAGCCATCTTCTTTTTTTTCAAACAAGATATTGCCTGGCGAATAATCCACATGCAATATCTGAGACTCGTGCAGCCGAGCCGAATACCGTGCGAAGGCCTCTATCAAGTCAAGTTTGCCTTCATTGGTGACATCCAAATCCAGAAAGGTTCGCATGATGCCTGGCATATCACACTGGATACTGACAAAATAGGAAGCACGCAAAAGTCCGAACCGGCGGCACTCAATATAGGCCACCGGCTCGGGGGTTTCCACACCCCTTCGGCGCACTTCCATGGCGTATTCATAGGCACGGCGGGCCTTGGTCGGCCGCAAAAATGAATAGATTATCTGATTTATAAATATAGGTATATGGTAAGACTTGACATTCAGCCTGAACCCTTCCTTTTCAAACACTTTTATCACATTTCTTGCCTGATAAACGGTCTGGCCGGCTGTGGCAAAGGAGTCTGGCAATTGGTTGATAAAATCAGACAGTCGGGAAAATTTGGGATTCAGTATTACCTTATTCATATTGCTCCTGATTTATTCGTTCAGCATTTCTTTTTCCAATATCTGGAAATCCTCCTTTTTACAAATCTTGGCACAAGGCAACTGCGCGTCGTGAGGAAAAATAATCCATTGGCCTTCTTTGACGGCCTCCTCCAGCATCGACTGTTTGCCTGCCAATGCAGTCAACGGATCAATGTCATGAGCATCCAGCCAATCCAGTGATAAATGGGCAGAAGTGGGTATCACATCTCCCGCAAACACATAAGTTCGGTCTCCTGCTGTAATATAAGGAACAATTTGTGCCTTCGAATGGCCATCAACAAGACGGAGTTGCACTCCTTCGCATAAATCAAAGTTCTCTTTTATAACATTCAGTTTGCCTTTTTTAAAAGCCTCCATCACATCTGCCGGTATCATCATATAGCGTTCCCTCTCATTGGGATTGAGCATGGTTTTCCACTGTTCCTCACCAACATGCACCATGGCATTGGGAAAAGTGAGACAAAGGTCCTGACCGTCCAACGAGGTACAGCCACCACAATGTTCAAAATGGAGATGGGTAAGCACCAAATCTGTTATGTCAGAACATTTGTAACCCATGGGAGCCAACAGTTCATCAAAATTTTTCAATTCCGAGAATCCGAAAGTTGCCATCACATCGGCATGCTTGATGCCAACCCCGGCATCTATCATAATCAGTCGGTCTGCGGTTTTTACCAACAACGAGCGCATCACCAGTCGGCACCTGTTATCAGCGTCTGCCGGATAGGCCTCTTGCCAAGCCATCTTAGGAGCCACTCCAAAAAGAGAGCCTCCATCATATAAAAAAAAACCGTTTTTTATGCTACATAGCATCATTTTATTGTAATTTTGCACAAAATTAACAAAGTTAGTTCAAGTGACAAACAAGGAATGACTTTATTTAAATTTGGCTACTAAATAAACGATGATAGCATGGATTATTTTAAATTACTAGGCGGTCTGATTCTTCTGATAGCTGCAGGTGAATATCTGGTAAGTGCCTCCAGCGGCATCGCCAAGCACTTCAAATTGCCATCTCTTATAATAGGTATGACCATCGTGGCTTTTGGAACTTCGGCTCCAGAACTGCTTGTCAGCACGGTGGCAGGACTGAATGGACATCCTGCCATTGCGCTGGGCAATGTGACGGGTTCCAATGGTGTAAACGCGTCTCTCATCATTGGAATTACGGCGCTGATTTGTCCGTTCTATGTCTCACGACAGTCCATCACGACCGATTCCATGTTCATGTTTTTCATTTCCGCCATCATGATTCTGTTCGGCTATACAGGGGGATGTATATCCCGCATCGAGGGAGCATTAATGCTGCTGCTGCTGATTGCATTCACTGCTTGGTCCATTAAGAAAGCAATGGCCACCCCTGCCCCCGCTACTCCCGAAAGTGAAACTTTGCAAAAGCAGGAGAACGAAAAGAAAGAACGCAGTTTGTGGCTCAACATCGTGATTGTAATTGTTTCTCTGGTAGGATTGAGCATCGGTGCTGATTTCATGGTTGACGGTGCCACCAATCTGGCCAAGAGCTGGGGCGTATCCGAGCGATTCATTTCGGTGACCATCGTGGCCATTGGCACCAGCCTACCTGAGCTGACGGCTTCTATCATTGCAGCCATAAAAAAAGAGCCGGATCTCTGCATTGGCAATATTATCGGCTCCAATATATTCAACGTTGGCGCGGTGCTGGGCGTCGCCACCATGCTGTCGCCAATCGACTTCAATGCGGCAGGGGGCGAGGCCAATGTCACACTGCCTCAATTCCTTACCGACTCCGTATGGATGTTCGGCTTTGAATTGCTGCTGCTGGTGGGCATGATAAATGTGACCAACAATTTTTCTTTATTCAAGAAATCAGGAAAATTCACCAGTTTCTTTTGTGTCGAGAACGGATTGGTGGGTCGCATCTGGGGTGTCTGCGCAATAGCACTCTACGTTTTCTACGTTTACTTGTTGCTGATCAATGACTAGGCTTAAAACATAAGGACCTATGGCTCAAAACGAGGACAAAGAAAAACAACGTACCGACAAACAGATGAAACTGGACTGCCGGTATATGAGGATGGCCAGAATATGGGCAGAAAACTCCTACTGTTTACGGCGGAAGGTGGGTGCCCTGCTGGTAAAGGACAAAATGATAATTTCGGACGGTTACAACGGGACTCCTTCCGGGTTTGAAAATGTATGCGAGGATGAGAACGACCATACCAAACCATATGTGCTGCATGCCGAGGCTAATGCCATAACCAAAGTGGCAAGGTCGAACAACAGCAGTGAAGGTGCCACCCTTTATGTCACATCGTCCCCTTGCATCGAATGTGCCAAACTGATTATTCAGGCGGGCATCAGACGCGTGGTCTTTTCGGAGTATTACCGCGACACCGACGGCATCGACTTGCTCAACAGAGCAGGAATTGAAACCTTGCTGATTGGACCGTTGCAACAATGACTATAATTATACACATAACACGAAATAGAGATGAGCAAGCTACATTCTTGCATTTGATTGATATAACAAAATGAAAAAATTCACTTTTATTTACCCGATTTTACTTGCAATCGCTGCCATTATCGGAATCCAGATAGGCATACATCTGACTAACAGTCAGCGCCAGAAACTGGACCTGATAAACAACGACACCATGGGGATATCCCCCAATGACAAAATAAGCACACTGTTGGACCTGATCAACACGCAGTATGTTGATACGGTGAACACAGATTCATTGACTGATTCTGCCATCTCTGCCATGCTGGCGGAGCTGGACCCTCATTCTGTTTATCTGCAAGCCTCCGACCTGCAAATGGCGGATGACGACCTTGAGGGTTCCTTCAGCGGTGTCGGCGTCCAATTCAATATTGAGGAGGACACTGTCGTGATATCTAATGTTATAAGCGGCGGTCCCGCTGACAAAATGGGAATACGTGCCGGAGACCGTATAGTGACGGTGGACGGGAAGAATTTCACGGGAAAAATAATCACCAACGATTATGTCATAAAGAAGTTAAGAGGCAAAAAAGGATCTAAAGTCAAACTCGGAATACGGAGAAACGGCAACCAGAATTTAATCTCTTTCGCCCTTACCCGTAACGACATTTCGGTAAGCAGTATCGACGCCTCTTATATGATTGTTCCTGGAACTGGATATGTCAGAGTAAACAAGTTTGGCGAAAACACTTACACTGAATTTAAGCAATGTCTGGACAACCTGCGCAAACAAGGGGCTAAAAAATATATCATCGATTTGCGTGACAATGGCGGAGGTTATTTGGAATCAGCCACGCGAATGATCAATGAATTCTTGAAAAAGGGACAACTGATTGTCTATACCAAAGGACGGGATGGCCGCGAAAACACCTTTGCCGATGGCACTGGCAGTTATCAGAAAGAGCCTCTCACCATCCTGATTAATGAATGGTCAGCTTCTGCCAGCGAGATTTTTGCAGGTGCCATGCAGGATAACGACCGTGCTACCATCATTGGCCGCCGTTCATTCGGAAAAGGTCTGGTTCAACAGCAGTTCAACCTCAGCGAAAATTCTGCTGTGCGCCTCACTGTGGCCCGCTACTATACGCCTTCGGGACGCTGCATTCAGAAACCTTATAAGGACGAAAGCAAATACACTGATGAAATCATGAGCCGTTACCTCAATGGCGAGATGGATGACCCGACAAAATATCACCACGACAAAAACGAGAAAACATATAAGACAATCAAAGGACGTACCGTTTATGGCGGCGGAGGCATCACACCTGATAAGTTCATCGGCATAAAGCTCAAGGGAACAAACTCCTACTACCAGCAGCTGTACGATGTCGCCCTCTACGATTTCTCATTCTTCTACACCGACCACAACCGTAGTGTGCTGGCAAAAATCAAAGACAGAAAAGCAATGGAGGACTACCTCAACAGCCAACATATCGAGGTCTTGCTGGCCCAATATGCACAACGCAAAAATAAAATCAGAATCAATCCTTATATGCTGGCCCAGTCAAAGGATCTGATCAGAAACAAGCTCAACGCCTGCATCATTCGCAACTTCTTTGGCGACAATGGCTTCTTTGCCACTCTCAACGAGGACGACCCTACAGTGGCTGCAGCTATGGGTAAATAACTGAAAAACAAAATATTGATAAGGCAGCAAGAAAACGCCGCACTAAAATATTTGGAAAAAAGGAAAAGAAACACTACTTTTGCAGTGTTTAAGAGAGAACAGAAAGAGTTCCGGCTTCGGTCGGAATTCTTTTTGTTATATATCGATTGGAATTAATATCTAAAAACAATAAAGCAATGGCAGGAACGTATGTATCCCAAGAGGGATTGAACAAAATGGTGGAGGAGCTGAAACACCTGGAAACAGTTGAACGCCCTTCTATTTCAAAACAGATTGGCGAGGCCCGCGATAAGGGTGACTTGTCAGAAAATGCAGAATACGATGCGGCTAAAGAGGCTCAAGGCCTTCTGGAATCACGCATCGCAATTCTGAAAGAAAAAATTGCTGATGCAATTGTCATTGACGAATCAAAGTTGTCGACCGACAAGGTACAGATACTTAGCAAGGTACAAATCAAGAACACCAAAAATGGGGCTGCAATGACCTATACACTGGTTTCTGAGTCTGAGGCGAACCTGAAGGAGGGCAAGATTTCAATCAAAACCCCTATTGCCCAGGCTTTACTGGGCAAGAAGGTGGGTGACATCGTTGAGGTGAAAGTGCCCGCCGGCAAGATTCCTTTTGAAATCATGAACATATCACTTTCATAATACCTGAGAGGGCACGTCGTTACGTGCCCTCTCTCGTTTCCTCCTATTTCCGCTTTACAGCCTATTTGATATTGATACCATAAAAACTGAAATACCGAAATATAATCATGGCAACACTTTTCACTAAAATAATCAAGGGAGAAATCCCTTCATACAAGGTAGCTGAAGACGATAACTACTATGCCTTTCTTGATATCAATCCTCTGAAAAAGGGACACACACTGGTGATTCCGAAAATCGAGGATGACTATATTTTCAATCTGGACGACAAGACGCTGGCTGGACTGATGCTTTTTGCGAAAAAGGTGGCTTTGGCCCAAAAGAAAGCTATTCCTTGCCAACGCATCGGTGTGGCCGTATTGGGTATGGAAGTACCTCACGTTCACATTCATTTGGTTCCTCTCGACAATGAGAAAGACCTCAATTTCAGCAACCCGAAATTGAAACTGAGCGATGAGGAAATGAGCGAAATCGCAAAAAAAATAAGCAACAAAATAGGCAAATAAAATATTTGCCAACGCCTGCCGAGGCCTCCTCTTACAGCACCCCATGACGCGCTTTTTCCGTTACTTTCAGATGACTCAATCACAGAACGACGATGCCAACAACAACCCAGAATAGTCAACAGACACAAGCCAAGCATCAGGCGCAAGGCAATGCCGACGCTAAAACGCACAATAACTCAACGCTGCACCAAAATACTGCAAAATCCAAAACTAAAACAAATGGAAATGCAGATAATGGCGGCCAGCAGCAGTCGTCATCCGCTGTCTCACAACAGCATGACCACACTAAAAACATATCCGAAGGCTCGTCCAGACAAAAAATTTCTGCATCTGGTGACAGCCTTCATATCCATACCGAAGCTGTCGACACTTTTTATCTGTCAGCTCGCGATTGGCCTGCATGCATGATGCAGCCAGCCTACCTCGACAGCAGTCTGAAGTCTGAAAAGATTGTCCCCCCCTCCATTCTTCAGAAACCCACCTACCAGCCCAAAACAGACGAGGAGATAGCCTTTGACAATCTCATGAAACAGATTCTTGACGTAAACAACGTCAAGCCTATCTATGGCCCAAAGACTACCATAAAGAAAATGTCGCTTCGGAAACTGTATGCAGGATTTGAGGGGAAACCCCGTATTGATGCCATTCAAAACCGCATCTGGTTCACACCGATGATTTTTGTGGCTTTCATTCTGCTTGGATTGGTATTTTCTCTCCGTAGCAAGGCGCTGTTCCAGGATATCAAGGATTTTTTTGGAATCAATCATCGCAGGTCCGTTTCTGACGCGCCCCGCGAAAGTCATACCCGCTATCACTTTGCTTTGGTGCTGGTAGGTCTGTTCAACATCTCAATGCTGGCCTTGTTCGCTGTCGTACGCAATTCGCCTATCCACACTACTTCCTACGAGATATCATTAGCTGCATTTTTCGCAATAACCGGTTCTTACATCCTGTTCAAGGAGGTGGTTATCTTCTTTATGGGATATGTGTTTATCGGATTTGACGAAAGCAAAATGTGGTCAAGAGCCTTTTTGTTCCTCATAGAAGGCTTGGGCATATTGTTGTCACCTTCCATTCTGTGCCTATCATTCGCGCCCAGCTTTTTGTCCAACATAGCCATCGGATTGGGCTTGGTTATTGTGGCTTTGGCTGAATTGACACTGATAATGCACCTTTTGATTCATTTTTCTAAATTCAGATTTTCCTTTCCGTATTTGATTTTGTATCTTTGCACACTAGAAATATTACCCGCAATCGCATTGATATTAGGGTATATATATGCGGTTGAAATGGTATAAAAGAATCAGAAACAATGCAGAAAATCAAGAAGATTTTATTATCCCAGCCAAAACCAACGGCGGACAAGTCTCCTTATTTCGACATCGAAAACAAGGACAATGTAACTATTGACTTCAAACCTTTCATCAAGGTGGAGCCTATAGCTGCTAAAGAATTCCGTCAACAAAAAATCAACATTTTGGATTATTCGGCAGTGATATTCACCGCCAAGACAGGAATTGACCATTTTTTCAGACTGAGTGAAGAAATGCGCATCCAGGTTCCTGATGCCATGAAGTATTTCTGCATTTCTGAATCTGTCGCTCTTTATTTGCAAAAGCATATCCAATACCGCAAACGTAAGATTTTTTTCGGCAACGGTGTCATTGACGATTTAATTTCTGTCATCTCCAAACATCCTGAAGAAAAGTTTTTGGTTGCGGTTTCCGATGTCCACGATAAAAACAAATGTGTCCATCAGAAAAAAGACATCATCGACTATATGGAGGAGAGCAAGTTGACTTACACGAAAGCGGTAATGTATAAAACCGTCAGTGTAGACTTGTCAGCCGACCCTGAATTTCCGTTATATGACATGCTGGTTTTTTTCAGTCCATCGGGCATCAACTCCTTATTCCAGAACTTCCCCGACTTTAAGCAAGAGAACGTGAAGATTGGCTGTATGGGTCCTGCCACCATCAAAGCTGCCACTGACAGAGGTCTGACAGTGGATGTGCAAGCTCCCACCCCTGAGAATCCTTCCATGTCATCGGCTTTGGAAAATTTCATACTGAAAAACAATAAAGGCAAATAACAGCCTTACTAAATGCACGGTTCTCTCATCTTCCAATGATGGAATCAAAAATACAAACCAGAAGGAATGGAAGAAAGGAAAAACACATTTCCCAAACGGGAACATCTCTGTGGCGATGCTGTCATATCCACACTGTATCACGAGGGGAAATCCTTTCTGTCTTACCCCGTAAAGGTAACCTACCTGCTGGTCGATGATTCCGAACCCGTCCGTTGTCTGGTATGGGCGCCAAAACGCAAATTTAAACATTCGGTTGACCGGAATAGGGTCAGACGCCAGTTGAGAGAGGCTTATCGCAAAAACAAATATCCATTGATTGACGCTGCCAACGCTTTGGGTAAAAGTTTGCACTTCTCCATGATTTACATCGATGATAAACTTTTGCCATCGTATATAATCGAAAAGAAGTTGAAGGTGGTAATTGATAAACTTATCAAACAGATGAAATGACAATAGGTTTCATCGTCCGAAAAATATTTCTGCTGCCGGTCTTTTTCTATCGGCAGTGCATTTCGCCATTCACGCCTCCTGTGTGCCGTTTCACCCCCACCTGCTCACAATATACGGTAGAAGCTGTAATGAAGTACGGCATAATTAAGGGAGGATGGTTGGCCATAAAACGGATATCACGCTGTAGGCCAGGCGGAGGCAGTGGATACGACCCGGTTCCGTAATAACAGAAACGAATTCAATTCTATAAACAAAAAAGAGACCTTTTACAAGGTCTCTTTTTTGTTGTTTATCTGTTTGCAATCTAATTCCATTTTTGCCATCGAATGGCAGGAGTCGTATCAGAAGGGGTCAATGGAACCCCCACGGGAGCCGTAGCAGCCTTTCCCGACTTCAATCGATAAGAGATACCAATTTGGAACGTGTGATAGCGCAGGCGGCCTAAATCACCCGAATTATCCACATCGGTCAGGTCAGCATTGTAGCGATATTGGAAACCTAAAGACAAGACATCTGTCAGTTGGTACCGGGCCATCACACCACACAACAGTCCCACTGTATTGTCAAGTTGCTGGAAATCCTTTTCAAATGGATAAGAGGCAGACTCCGAATTGATTAAATTGAAATGCAATCCAGCCAAAAGCCCCACTGACAACTTTGGAATTACCGGGTACTGCAATGTGGCATAAACTGGTACCGAAAAGTAACGTAACCTGACGTTGAAGGTCCCTTCATTCTGAGGCTTGACCTTGAATCCCAACGATTCAAAACCCAGTCCCATATCTGCCCTCAAGTAGTCGTTAAACAGGTATCCAGCCTGCACTTCAGGATACAATCCTGCCAATGTGCGATAATCATAATTACCCGCATCCTGGTTGGTTGACGATAGGGATGCACCTGCCGACACACCCACCTCAAATTGCGCCATCAACACTGACGGCACCAAAAACAGGAAAAAAGAGAAGCACCATTTCTTCATAAGAGTTCCTCCACTGTCGTTTTATTTTTTATTGAATGAATATCAGGCAACCATCACCTTTATACCCAACTTGCGCACCCCTTCCGCTATTCTGTCGAGTTCCTCGTTGGTCAATTTTTCCAGATTGGGTACTGGGGTATCCCTGTCAACCTGATAGACCATCACCTCTTTGGGATGCGTCTGACGCACTGCTTCTGTCCATGCCGCCACCTCTTCCGGGGTGGTATTATCAACCACTTGCCCGTTGATGTTTCCCCTCAAAAAAATAGTCTGCATGATGAAATCTCCCTCAAATCGTTTCAGCAATTCAATTTGCCGTTCCACCGAAAATTTTGGCTGTTTGGGTCCATCTATCAGACGGGCTGTGGCATCAATACCCGAATCCAATTTCAAGATATTGTTGTCCACCATTTTAAGGGCCTCCACCACCGACGGATTATCTATCATCGTTGCATTTGACAACACACTGATTTTTGCATTAGGACAAAATTGGTTCCGTATCTCTATGGTATCTTCTATAACGCCCTTGAAATCGGGATGCAAGGTGGGCTCACCGTTACCGGCGAAGGTAAACACATCAAGCTTCAGTCCTGTATCCGCCATTTCTGTCAATTTAGTCTCCAAAGCTTTCTTCACTTCCTGCCTGGTAGGCACATGGGCACCTTCCACCAATTTGGTAAAACCGCACTCGCAATAGATACATTCAAATGAACATACCTTCTGATTGACAGGCAAAAGATTGACGCCCAACGATAGTCCTAAACGGCGACTATGTACTGGGCCATAAGCGATACTTCCATAAAGAATTGTTGACATAGATATGAATTTTAAAATCAAAGCCGCTGTTTGTTGCTGTTTACCATACTGATGGCCTGAGCCCTAAGCGAACGCGGCAATTCCACTTTCCGGGCACAAAGGCTGTTGAGCCACTCCGCCACCTCGTGCGGTTTCAGTGTAAGCAGCACTTCTCTAAATTGGGATATTTCCGTTTCCGTATAGTCATCCGGAGTCCTTCCCTTGTAGTCATCCAATTCCTCATCCTCATAATATTCCACTTTCTCTTCTCCAACCCGTTTATTGCAGATTGTCTGCAACCCACAGCCCGCCTCAGCACAATTTTCTGTATCGTATGCGGTAGTGATTTTGGGTTCTGCTTTTGGCTTATTATGCGATGATTGGTAATTGACGATTGACAAAAACAGTCCAATAACCAATAGAACTACCAGTAAACCAACAGTTATCATAAATAAGCTATTACATTAATCAAATGAGTACTGTTGGAACCTTTCACCAGGACGGTGGCTTTTTCTATCGAATTTGTCTTTACATACGCTATCAATTCGTCCACGTCCTTGAATGTGTGCATACCTGATGTTGCCACTTCCGCAAAACAATCACCCACAAGATAAACCTGTTTGAATCCGTTCTGACTGATGAGATCTACTATTCCTTGGTGTTCTTTGCGGCTGTCGGCTCCCAATTCTCGCATATCGCCTATTATCAAAGTCTTATTGTCAAAATCCATATTGACAAAGTTCTTGATAGAGGCGGCCATACTGGTCGGGTTGGCATTGTAGGCATCTATGATTAGCTTGTTCTTGCCCGTCTCCTTAAATTGGGACCGGTTGTTGCTCGGCACATACGAGGCAATAGCATCTATCACATCAGCTTCAGGTACGCCGAAATAAGTTCCGACAGTAATGGCAGCCATCACATTCTCGAAATTATAATCACCTATAAGGTGTGTATTGATGACTTTCCCCATCCATTCTACCGTAAGGAATGGCGCTGCCGATACCAGACGGGCATGAACGAAATTGGAGTCCGACTTGCCGTATAAGATGGAGTCCAATCCAGCCGAAATGGATGTCAAAACGGGATTGTCCGCGTTGCGAAACACTTTTCCACCTCGTGCACGAATGAAATCATACATCTCGCCTTTGGTCTTGATGACACCCTCGTAGGAGCCGAAACCCTGCAAATGGGCTCGCCCAATATTGGTTATCAACCCGAAATCAGGCTCAGCTATATCCACTAACATCTTTATGTCACCAGGATGGCTGGCTCCCATTTCCACCACTGCCAGCTGGTCATCCTTGGCCAGACCGAGCACCGTAAGTGGCACTCCTATCTGATTATTCAGATTGCCCTGTGTATAAAGGATTTTGAACTTGCGTTGCAATACGGCCGATACCAATTCCTTGGTGGTCGTCTTCCCGTTGGTACCTGTGATGCCCAGCATCTTGGTCCCCAATGTCCGGCGATGCAGCAATGCCAGATGCTGCAACATCAGCAGACAGTCGTCTACCAGATAGGTAGTCTTTCCGTCGGCGTATTTAGCCTCATCCACAATAGCATATTTGCACCCTTTTGACAGTGCGTCTGCCGCAAAGGCATTACCATCAAACGATGCGCCTTTCAAGGCAATGAACATGGAACCTGCTGGGCAATTACGGGTGTCGGTGGTCACACCACCTTCACACTGCAAATATAATTTATAAACATCTTCTGTACTTAAAGCCATAACTATAAAAACTTGACGTATGATTATAAAAAAACCCCCAATTAAAAAACTGGGGGTCTATAAAATATCAATTGAATGAATTATCGATCATCATCCTCAGGTCCGACCTTACTCATAGCGCAACGGAAACCGATATCACTACGAGACTGAGTCTGTTCCAGATAACGTCTCTGACCAGGATTCAACCAGTATGCGCGATCTTTCCAAGAACCACCTTTGTAAACACGTACAGTGTTGGAAATCTTGGTAGTCAACCAAGACTCAGGATCAGCTGTGCCATCTGGGTCATACATCTTAGCAGTTGCAGTTTCTCCTATCAATGTGTTGTCCTTCCAGTTGCTCATACCACTCTGAACATCACCATCCTTAAAGTTGCGGACATCCAGTTTTGCATATTTGTCCATGTGAGCAGAGTCTGCATCAATCTTGAATACGACACGGCCGTAATCATCAATCTGAGGAAGTCTTACTTCTTGTCCATCTACAGTATTTGAATCCATGGCTGGAGTAACATATTCATTACCACGGAAAGGATTGTATTCCTGCTCATCATCGCTCGTAAGCTGACGATAAACATCAAGAACCCACTCATTTACGTTTCCTGCCATATTGTACAGACCAAATTCGTTAGGGAAGAAAGCGTCAACTGGTGCTGTGATGGTAGCCTTATCATTCAGCTGACCACCCATACCCATCATATCGCCTCGGCCACGAACGAAGTTGGCATTCATTTGGCCACGGAACTTCTTCTCAGGGTTTCTCATCTGGTGACCATACCAAGGATAAATTTTCTTCTCCTCATAATTTTCCTCACCTTCTACAGTGTGTGTACCATAAGCAGCATATTCCCATTCTGCCTCGGTTGGGAGACGGAACTTTGGCAACATGATACCGTCTGACATATCAGTCTTACGGGCATTGCCATATACGTCCTTCATTGGATGCTTGCCTTCAGTTGGCTTGTAGTCACCCTTCTGAATATACTTGTCCGTATTGAATACCTGATTATTCTTGATATCAGCAGTATCTGTGTTGCCCTTCAGAGCCTGGAAATCAGGATACTGAATAACGCCTGCATCTACCATTCGTTTCTCATTCACACGGTCAGAACGCCAAGTACAATAATCCATGGCCTGTTCCCAGCTCACACCTACTACTGGATAGTAGTTATAAGCCACGTGAGAATAATAATAGTCGAGGTATGGCTCATTATAGGCCATTTCCTCACGCCATACCAACGTATCAGGATAACACTTCTGAACCAGCGCTGGTGTATTATGGAAAACCTGCTGCAACCAGTGCATATACTCACGCCAGTTCAGGTTACAGATTTCGTATTGATCCATATAGAATGAAGCAACTGTGACACGGCGAGGAATGTTGTTCCAATCGCCTATCACGTCTTCGATAACACGACCCATGGTGAATGTACCACCCTGTATAAAGGTCATGTCAGGAGGGGTGTCCTGATGGTATCCGTTTACAACCTGGAAACCACCGTTCTCCTTATCGTTGTATTTCCACCCGGTAACATTAGATTCCTGAGAATCCTTCAAAGACTTTTTACCACCGCAGGAAGGCAGAGAGCTTACCAACAGTAGCAAAGCAGCCAGCTTCAAAAGCTTTAAGTGTCTCATAGTACTTAAATTATGAATAAGATGATTATTTTTATACAAAAACCTTTTATCCGCCAGACATCCACAACAAGAAAAAAAATCAGTGAAAGCCGCTAAACCCATTGTGCATCCCGCTTACAAGCGGGTCATCGCAACGAATCCGGGTATTCACATCATCGTCTTGTCATTGTCTGACACCCTCTCAAAAATTAGTCTCTCTGAGAAAGCGAACAAAGATATATATTTTCTATCTTTGTAGAAACAAAAAACGAACAATTTTTTTAAATTTAATTTTTGGGGAAGAATTAGAATGTCATATACTACTCTTAATTGCAACGGAAAGTTATTGGATTTGTCATTGCCTATCGTGATGGGCATCATCAACATCACTCCTGATTCGTTTTTCAAGGGCAGCCGTTTTCAAGCTCATGATGACATATTGAGAAGGGCCGGACAAATCATCGAGGAAGGCGGACAAATTATCGATGTGGGTGGTTTCTCTACCCGACCTGGCGCCAACGAGGTCAGCGAGACTGAAGAAACGGATAGGATTGCCATGGCTGTCAGCTGTATAAGAGAGGTGTATAAGGATATCCCCATCTCCATTGACACTTTCCGGACCAAGGTGGCGGAGACTGGCATACAGGAAGGGGCCGACATCATTAATGACATTTCGGCGGGTATGATTGACGAGAATATGTTTGATGCTGTGGCGCGGCTAAAGGTCCCTTACATTTTAATGCACAATGTCAAAGGAGATTTGGCCACCATGCAAAAACAGACTTCATACCATAATATAACTGCTGACTTACTCCGCTTTTTCAGCGAGAAGGTAGATTTGCTGCGAACGAAAGGAGTCAACGATATCATTCTGGACCCCGGGTTCGGTTTTGCTAAAGACATTGAGCAGAACTATGAGCTGATGGCGCATCTTTCCTTGCTGAAGCAACTGGGGCTCCCTATGCTGGTCGGCATTTCCCGAAAACGCATGATTTGGCAACTGTTGGAGACCAATGCTGATGAAAGTCTGAACGGGACCACGGTTCTCAATGTGCTGGCTCTGCAACAGGGTGCCGACATTCTGAGGGTGCACGATGTAAAGGAGGCGGCTGAAGCCGTGAAGATTTTCCTGAAATATAAAGAAGGGGAAAGTGCTGGTACTGCCCCATCGGCAACCTATTTATAATGTATGCGATTTGAACTTAGATTAATCGACATTGTCGACATTTTTGTAGTAGCCTACATACTGTACAAGACTTACAAAGCCTTGCATGGCACAGCAGCCATTCGTCTGTTTGCCGGCATTCTGATATTCATCATTGTCTGGCTGGTTGTCAGCTTCGTTTTCCAGATGCAACTGCTGGGCGCCATTCTCAACCAGATTGTGAATGTGGGCGTCATTGCCCTGATTGTACTCTTCCAGGATGAACTGCGACAATTACTCACCATGATTGGCTCCCGCAACAATTTTTTGATGCGACAGATAGGCAAGACGCTGACCACTCACGATAATGTGATGCGCAACAGCGATATCATGCAAATTGTGATTGCCTGCAAAAACATGGCCAGGGGCAAGGTGGGGGCATTGATTGTGATTCCTAAGGATTTGGATTTACACCATATTGTAGCGACTGGCGAAAATATTGATGCCAGAATCAGTTCCCGACTGATTGAAAACATTTTTTTTAAAAATTCTCCTTTGCACGATGGGGCTATGGTTATCGGCAACAAGCGCATTGTGGCTGCTGGCTGCATTTTACCAGTCACTCACAATATGAATGTTCCTCCCGAATTGGGTCTGCGACACCGCGCGGCTCTTGGCATTACCGAGAAATCGGACGCAGGCACCATCATTGTCTCGGAGGAGACTGGCAGAATTTCGTGGGCTCAATTCGGAAAAATCGAAATCGGCATTTCCCAAGAAAAATTGGAAAACCATTTGTCTCAGCTAATAACGAACATCAATGATAAAAGCAACTAACATCAATAAGAGTTTCGGCAAACTGCATGTGCTGAAGGATATCAACATGGAGGTGCAGAAGGGGGAGGTGGTCTCCATCATTGGTCCCAGTGGCGCTGGCAAATCCACTTTGCTGCAAATCATAGGGACACTGAGTCAACCAGACTCGGGCGAGGTGATTATCAATGACAACAAGGTGCTACAGATGAAGGAAAAAGAATTGGCCCACTTCCGCAATCAGCATATAGGATTCGTTTTTCAGTTTCATCAGCTCCTACCCGAATTCACTGCTATGGAAAATATTATCATACCGGCTCTCATCGCTCATAAAAGCAAGGAGGAAGCTGAAGAGGAGGCGGCGAAATTGCTGGATTTTCTGAAAATAAGCGACCGTGCCAGCCACAGACCCAATGAGCTGTCGGGCGGCGAACGGCAAAGAGTTGCGGTAGCCCGTGCGCTGATAAATCACCCAGATGTAATTTTGGCCGACGAGCCTTCGGGCAGCCTGGACTCTGCCAACAAGGAGGAATTGCACCGTCTGTTCTTTAATTTGCGTGACCAATTTGGACAAACGCTGGTGATTGTGACTCACGACCATGACCTCGCTGCCATTTCCGACCGCGTTATCAACATGCAAGACGGCAAAATCGTGGAAAATGTATAATTTTTTTGGGATTGATATTTTTTGGTCTGACTTTTGCAAGTTGACTTAATAAAATAAAGAACAAACAAAAAGACAAAATGAACAAGAAATCAATTTTATATAAAGGTGCGATAGTAACCACGTTATTCGCCTGTATGTTCAGCTGCGAAGAACTTGAGAATGACTCTGAAACGGTAACGGGCCTGAAGTCGGCTCTTAAAGTCGGCATCGACACCGCAGCCCACGACTTGAGTCAGAAAGATGGATATCTGGCTGATGCTG
>OCVT010000311.1_pt1 | contig 19350 bp, 13 predicted proteins | sample 1539111 | NCBI WGS metagenome assembly OCVT01 (sample SAMEA3991482, study PRJEB22521) | metagenome | biome: anthropogenic terrestrial biome; feature: sewage plant; material: raw primary sludge | place: Sweden | collected 2012-09-26 | reverse complement strand
TGATCAAACAGCGAGATGGCCGGTCATGGGCAATTATCAGGGCAACAATTATCTGTCGTGCATAGTGGCGGCAACCAATGCGCTCAAAGAGTTTCCAGAGAGCATTTATCGCGAGGAACTTTCCTATCTTATTCTCAAAGCCAAATATCGCCAGGCTGTGGAGAGTGTTGCTTCCAAACAGAGCGACCGCTATCACGATGCCATAGACGAATATTATACATTCACGCAGGAATATCCTGACAGCCAGTACAAGAAAGAGGCGCTCGACCTACTGCAAAATGCGCAGAAGGCTACTGGAACAGCAACTTCGGCTGCTTCCACAGTCTCCACCGAAAAAGTTAATAAATAAAAGATTTTTTAATAGCATCTAATATGGATTATAAAAAATTGAATGCTCCTACCACTACCGTTACACGCGATATGAATACATTGTGTGGCGACAAAAACATTTATGAAATAGTAAATGTCATTTCCAGACGTTCTAATCAGATATCCATTGACATCAAGAACGAGTTGGACAAAAAGTTGCAGGAATTTGCCTCCATGAATGACAATCTGGAGGAGGTTTCAGAAAACCGGGAGCAGATTGAGATTTCCCGTTTTTACGAGAAACTGCCTAAGCCAACCCTGATAGCCACTCAAGAGTATATTGATGGCAAGCTGGTTTACCACATGGCAGGAGGCAAGCCAAAACTCAATTTTGACGAGGATTGAAAATAGACAGACCACCATTGTGGCCGACATCCCATATAAGATAAAAGAACGTCTCTACTGTACAAGTGTGGGAGGTCCCTTTATCTTTTTTTTTAGTTGTATTATCTAAAAACCGCAGGGCAGTCTATGTTGGAAGGGAAAAAAATATTGCTGGGAGTCACGGCAGGAATCGCCGCCTACAAGTGCGGAGAACTGGTGCGGGCGATGGTCAAGCAGGGAGCTGATGTCAAGGTGGTGATGACCCCCTTGGCGCGTCAGTTTGTGACGCCGCTCACTCTGGCCACCTTATCGCGTCATCCTATACTTGTGGATTTTTTCAATCCCGAGAATGGGGAGTGGAACAGTCACGTCAGTCTGGGAATGTGGGCCGATGCGTATCTCATAGCCCCCGCTACCGCCAACTCTCTGGCAAAAATGGCCAATGGGGTGGCCGACAATCTGCTGCTGACCACCTACCTCTCCGCCAGATGCCCTGTGTTTGTGGCACCCGCCATGGACCTCGATATGTATGCCCATCCATCCACCCGTCGCAATCTGTTGCAGTTACAGCAAGACGGAGTGCGCATGATAGACCCTGACAGCGGGTTTCTGGCCAGCGGATTGGAGGGAAAAGGGCGTATGGCGCAGCCCGAAGCCATAGTGGAGGTACTGGACCGTTATTTTGAATCGACGTCCGACCTGTCGGGCAAGACGGTCATGATAACGGCAGGACCCACCTACGAAAAGATAGACCCCGTGCGTTTCATCGGCAACTATTCGTCAGGAAAAATGGGATTTGCATTGGCTGAAGAGTGTGCGGTGCGGGGTGCCAAAGTGCTGTTGGTGGCGGGTCCAGTCGCCCTCACTACCACTCATCCGCATATAGAACGTGTGGATGTGGAGTCGGCAGCGCAGATGTATGAAGCGGCCGTCAAGGCCTCGGCAAAGGCCGATATGGAAATACTCTGTGCGGCGGTTGCCGATTATGCCCCTGCAGAATGTGCACAGCAGAAAATAAAGCGCGAAAAGACGGGCGCCATGTCCATCCAGTTGGAACCTACTCGTGATATAGCCGCCGAGTTGGGTCGTCGCAAGCGTCCTGGACAGTTGCTGGTGGGGTTCGCCCTTGAGACCAATGATGAAATGGAAAATGCCAAAGGCAAGTGCCAGCGCAAAAATCTGGATTTCATTGTGCTGAATTCCCTGAATGACCCTCATGCAGGTTTCCGTTTTGATACCAACAAAATCACCATTCTCGACAAGGATGGGGCAGTGCAGCCTTTTGAACTGAAAAGCAAAAAAGAGGTTGCCCGCGATATAGTCAATCATGCCGTAGAGGCTTTAAACAAAATGTGAATGAAACGTTTGTTCATCATCGTTCTGGTTATGTTCGCCGCAGGCTTTGTCATGCAGGCGCAGGAACTCAACTGTAGGGTGGAAGTCAATACAGACCAGGTGGCAGGCACCAATAAGGAAGTGTTCAATACCCTGCAAAGTGACCTCACTTCGTATGTCAATTCGCACAAGTGGACCAATGCCATGTTCAAGAACGAAGAGCGCATTGATTGTTCATTTATACTGACCATTGAGAGTGTGTCGGGCAATACCATGAAGGGAAATCTTCAGATACAGGCCAGCCGACCGGTGTATAATTCATCATATACCACTCCTCTTTTCAACTTCAAGGACAACAATTTCACTTTCTCGTATGCCCAGTACGACAAACTGGAATTCAATGAGAATGTGTATGAGTCCAACCTGATGTCCATCATCGCCTTTTATTCCTACATTGTCATAGGTCTTGATTTTGACAGTTTCAGCCGTTATGGGGGTGCCAAGTATTTTGAGACGGCAGAGACTATTGCCAATTTGGCCCGTTCGTCTGATGATGACGGCTGGAAAGCCTTTGACAGTGACAACAACCGTTATGCCCTTGTCAGCAATTATCTCGACAATACGCTTAAACCATTGCACGAAGTGGTCTATGACTATCATCGGCTGGGATTGGATGTGATGAGTCAGAATGTGGAAAATGGGAAAGCTGAGATTCTGTCGATATTGCCCACCTTGCAGACAATGAATTCTGACAAACCATTTTCGGTGGCCTTGCAGAACTTTGCAGAGTGCAAGCTTAACGAACTGGTGGATATGTATCGCAACTCCTCAGCCGCCGACAAAAAGAAAGTATATGACGTGCTCTCTTCTGTGTTGCCAACGCAGACCTCAAAGATGAAAGACCTCTCGAATTAAAAAGAACATGCTGAAGTCCCTGATTATAGATAATTATGCTCTGATTGAGCATTCCGATATAAAGTTCGAAAGCGGATTTACCGTCATAACGGGCGAGACCGGAGCGGGAAAATCCATTATGCTGGGAGCGCTGGCCCTATTGCTGGGTCAGCGTGCCGAAGCCAGCGTGCTCAAGAATCCAGACAAAAAATGTGTGGTGGAGGCAGCTTTTGAAATTGCTGATTATTCTTTGCGTCCGTTCTTTGAGGAAAACGGACTGGACTATGATGAAGAGTGCGTGGTGCGTCGCGAAATTGCGCCATCTGGCAAGTCAAGGGGATTCATCAACGATACACCCGTCACGGTGACAATGCTCAAGGAATTGGGCGACCACCTGATAGACATCCATTCGCAGCACCAGAATCTGTTGCTGAGCAAATCCGATTTTCAACTGGGAGTGGTGGATACCATAGCTGCCAATCAGCAGCAGCTGGCCGATTATGGGGCAAACTATGCCCAGTATAAGTCAGACAGGGCAGCACTCTCCCATTTGCGTGAGGAGGCGGCCCGCAGTGCGTCAGACCGGGAATTTGTTGAGTTCCAGTATAAACAGTTGGCTGATGCCAACCTGGTGCCAGACGAATTGCAGAATCTGGAAGATGAACAGCTGACGCTGGGCAATACGGAATCCATCAAAACGGGATTGTCAAGAGCCTATTGGCTGCTGGAAGGAGAAGATACCAATATCAATGTGGGGCTGAAAGATGCCATAGCGGCACTGACGGAGGTGACCCCCTCCTTCCCGAAAATTCAGCCTTACATAGACCGTCTGACCTCTGCGCTGATTGACCTGAAGGACATTGCGCATGACGTGGATGCCCTACAGAACGATATAGAGGCGGACCCTGACCGTCTGCAACAGGTGAATGAGCGTCTGGACTTGCTCTACACACTGCTGCACAAACACAATGTGGAGGGAGTGGAGCAACTCATCAGTCTGCGTGAAGAATTTGCGGCCCGTCTCAGCCGAATGTCCAACTATGATGCGGACATAGCGTCATTGGAAGAAAAGACGGCCGCAGGAAAGAAAAAACTGGAAAAGTTGGCTTCCGCCTTGTCCGCCCGTCGGCAAAAGCAGGCTCCCGACATTGAGAAGCAAATCATATCGTTGTTGCGTAGTCTGGGGATGCCAAATGCCCAGCTCCAAATCTCGTTTAAGCCGTTGGAGACGCTCACAGAAACCGGTCAGGATGAAGTGACATTCCTCTTCTCGGCCAATAAGGAACGGACCCTGCAGCCCATAGCCACGATAGCCTCAGGCGGTGAGATGGCCCGTGTCATGCTCAGCCTGAAGTCGGTGCTGGCGCAGTCGCTGAATATGCCCACCATCATATTTGACGAGATAGATACGGGTGTATCAGGAGACATAGCAGCCAAGATGGGCACCATCATGCAGCAGATGGGGCAGCATATACAGGTAATCAGCATTACCCATCTGCCTCAGATAGCAGCAAAAGGTCAGTTCCATTTTACTGTTTACAAGGAAGATACAGAAACATCTACCCTCTCGCATATAAGGCAGTTGACGGAGGAAGAACGCATAAACGAGTTGGCCAAGATGCTGAGTGGAGACAAACTGACAGAAGCTGCCATACAAAATGCCAAAAACCTGTTGGAGGACCAATAAAACCAAAAAGAAAGAGCGAAGGAAGTTACCGTGAAGTGCCTGATTGTCATAGCTATTAGTCTGGTATGCCAAATCTGTCTGTTGCAGGTTTCGGCAGTGACCCCCGACACCATAGCGGCGCAAGTAAAGGATACATTGGCTCCGCATGCAGCGGCAAAAGGGGTACTGGATACTACCCATGCCTATTCCTTCCAATCCGATTTTCTGGCAGACGATGAGGACATTCTTTCCGATATCTATATACAGCCCGAATATAATGACCCGATAGTGGAGTTGGGAACCCGCCTGCAATTGCCTTATTATTCCATCAACCCATTCCACGACAACCGAGTTGATTTTTCCACAGGGACGCAAGAGTTTGTTTCCGCCTTCGTGTTTTGGAAATGGTTTCGGTTCGGTTACGCCTTTCCCCTTGCTGATTACACGCGGGGATATGACTTCAGTTTCTGTCCTCAAGTCAGCAATTTCTATATAGAGTTGGAGATATCCAACATCAAAAATTACAAATTGCAAAACCGACAGGATTATGCCGATCAGATAGGTCAGGACAAGGAAGACATCCAGCTGGACGGTTTGTCCACCTTTTCTTATCACGTCAATTTGGAGTGGATATGCAACAAATCGTATTTCTCAGGCAGTTCAGCCTTCGCGCAGTCCTATTCCAGTGGTCAGCGTGTGAGTGCGGGTTCCATGCTGCTGGGCATAGCGGTAGGCCGCAATTCGTTCCGTCTGGACGAGAGCTCTAATCAGTCGGCCATCGCCAAAGAGATATTGGCCAACCTGCCCATGCAGGACAACAGCATCTACAATGCCAGTGTGGGGTGTGGATATGGCTACAATTTTGTGGTGCGTCAAGGCAAGCTGGTGCTAGGAGCCTTGCTGGTGCCTTACCTTACAGGTGCCGATGCCCTATATCAGATAAATGGCAGTGACGTGAGCCGATTTTGCTACGGAATGCGGGCCCATGGCCGTCTGAACCTGGTGTACCAATGGAAATACGGATTCATTAACTGGTCGTCAGAATATCATGACCTCTTTTTTTATGACAACCATTTCTCCTATCGTCGCGACATCTATTCCACCAGTCTGTCATTTGCAGTGAAATTGGGTGAGTTTGGTGTGAAATCAAACAAAATACCAGGACATCAATTTATAGACTACATCAACCGATGGTTTGAGTAAAACTTGAATTTTGTACTTTTTGTGCATAAAAAATTGAAAAAGAAATAACTTTATTCTATATTTGTGGCACTTAACTCGTGCTGGCTCTCTGTTTTTAATTTCCATGCAGTCGGTGAGGTATGAGTTTTGCAATGTCGATAAACAGAGAAATTAATTCGTTAAATTATGAAGAAATTAATATTTGCCATTTTGATGGTTATGAGTGTCGTTCCTGCTTTTTCAGGAGAATATATGAAGGTTGGCGACAAGTTGGTCATCACTGAGGATTATCAGCGTTGTTATCAGGTGCGTCCAGGCTATAGCCGAAAGGACAATGCGCCATGGGTACACTATTGTGGTAAAATCAACAACTTCCATTACGAGGAGGGTTATGAGTACACCATATTTGTGGACAAGTATGACCCCAATGCACCAGAGATGACAGTAATCAAGACTTTGGCGCGTGATAACTCATTCTATTACAAACGCTTGCGTGCCCGTCGTGATTCCATAGCCAAAGCCCGTGCAGCCGAAGGCAAATCAGCACCGACCACAGCAAAAAAGAAATCAGGCAAATAAATAACCGAAAAAGTCAAATAAGGGAGAATCCTGTGGGGTTCTCCTTTTTTTATGCCTTTACATTTTGTAAATTTGTACCAGCAAAATAGGTTCATAACGAAGAATACAAACGAAAAGAAAAATGAATAAATCGTTTTTATATATCAGTCTGCTTCTGTTGCTGGTATCGTGTACGGACAGTCACTTCAAGGTCAGTGGAAACATAGCGGGAGCGGAAGGCAAGATGGTATATCTGACCCGTCAGGGACTCGACAAAGAAGAGATATGTGATTCGGCCAGAGTGTCGGCCGATGGCGATTTTTCATTGAAATCGGTCAGGCCAGAAGCCCCCGAATTTTATACACTCAATGTGGATTCGGCCGAAGTGTGGTTGGCAGTTGATTCTACGGAACGGATATCGATAGAGGCACAGCTGAAAGATATGCGTCACTGCAAGGTGACAGGCTCGGAAGAGACCCGCCAGATACAGCAGCTGAAGAATGAACTGGATGCCAATGATGCCGCCATAATAAACAGCGTGGACCATTTTGTAAAAACCGCCACCCCCGCACAACGCGCGGCGGGAACCGACAGCCTCAAGCAATATGCCTATGGACTGATTTCCAAGTTCAAGGAAAAAGAGAAGAAAACGATACAAAAAAATTCGCAATCGCTTGTTGCCTATTATCTGTTGTTCAAACGAAGTGCCTATGGCATTTCCCCCTTCAACGTGTCGGACCCTGCCGACCGCCGCTATTTTGCCATAGTGGCCAATGCGTGGAATCATCGGTATCCGAAAGCCCTGCGTACGCAGCAACTCAAAGAAATGATGGGCGAGGCAGACCAGCAAGCCAGCCAGATGTCCCGCCAACAAACGATGCAGCAGATGGACAAAACAGGATACATAGACCTGTCGCTGCCCGACCGTCAAGGGCAGGTGCGTACACTCAGCAGCTTGAAAGGCAAGACCATTCTGCTGGAATTCTGTTATCTGGCAGAATTTACCCCCGATATGAACAAATCGCTGATAGCGACCTACAACAAGCTGAAAAACAAGAATTTTGACATCTATATGGTGACCTACGACAAGAACTATGACGTATGGCGCGCCAAAGCTGCCCAATATCCGTGGACAGTGGTGCTGGATGCCCAGGAGGCATCGTACGTTACCTATAACATCACCATGTTCCCTACCAACTTTGTGATAGGGCCAGATGGCAGCATTGTGGGGAAAGACGTCACGCTAAAGGAATTGGAAACGTATGTGCTGAGAAAAAAAATAGGGGCAATCAACAAAGAAAATGGTTGAATTGCGGAATTTATTTTGTAACTTTGCAAACCAAAATAATAGAGTGCCTGAAGTGGTGCGGAAGTTCTTTGTAACAAGAATTGGGTCCTGATTTTTTTTACTTCGTGTCTTTTTTTGCTGAAGTGGGGTTAATGACGGGTATTTCGCTTGGGTTGGGTGCTCGTAAAAAACTTTTTAGTAAAAATGGCAACATTTGAAGAATTAGGCCTGAAGGAAGAACTCCTCCATGCAGTAAAAGATTTGGGCTTTGCCGAGGCAATGCCTATTCAGGAAAAAACTATTCCTTTCCTATTAAATCAAGAAAACACAACCGACTTGGTAGCGTTGGCACAGACGGGAACCGGCAAAACGGCTGCCTATGGTCTGCCCGCGCTCAACAACATTGACGCCAGTCAGCATGTCATCCAGACACTGATATTGTCGCCTACGCGTGAGCTTTGTGTTCAGATTTCCAGTGACCTGAAAAATTTCGCCAAATATCTCAAGGGCGTGAAAGTGGTGGCTGTGTATGGTGGCGAAAGCATCGTCAACCAGTTCAGAGAACTGGATGTCCAGCCACAAGTGCTTGTGGCGACGCCTGGCCGCTTGATAGACTTGCTGGACCGTGAGAAAGTGCATCTGGACCAACTGTCCACCCTCATTCTGGATGAGGCGGATGAGATGCTGAATATGGGATTCAAGGAAGACATTGAGCGCATCATGGAAGAGACGCCGGAAAACCATCGGACACTGCTCTTCTCGGCTACCATGCCGCGTGAGATAGCCAATATCGCAAAAAAATACATGAAGGACAGCACCGAAATCTCGGTCGGAAAAAAGAATTCTGGCTCAGACAACGTGCGCCACGTCTGTTACGTGGTTCAGTCCCGTTTCCGCTATGCCGCGCTCAAGCGGGTGGTGGATATCAATCCGGATATATATGGTATCGTGTTCTGCCGTACCCGTCAGGAAACCAAGGATGTGGCCGACCACTTGATGCGTGACGGCTATAATGCCGACGCCCTGCACGGCGACCTGACGCAGGCACAGCGCGACTATGTGATGCAGCGATTCAGAGACCGCTCGTTGCAGTTGCTGGTGGCTACCGACGTGGCAGCCAGAGGATTGGACGTGAGCGACCTGACGCACGTCATCAACTACAACCTGCCTGATGATGTGGAGAGCTACACCCATCGAAGCGGACGTACGGGCCGTGCCAACAAGAAGGGTGTCTCCATCGCCATCATTCAGCCGAGGGAGAGAGGCCGCATCCGCGATGTGGAGCGTGTCATCAATAAGAAATTTGAATATGAACAAGTGCCAACCGGCGAGGAGGTGTGCAAATGCCAGCTGGCCGCACTGTTTGAGCGTTTGAGAAATGTAGAGGTCAACGAGGAGCAGATAGCCCCATTTGCGTCCCTCATTCAGGAGCAGATGTCGCAGATGGACCAGGATACCTTTATCCGCCACTTCGTGGCATTGGAATTCAACCGATTCCTAAAATACTATGACGGGGCAGAAGACCTCAACGCCACGGAAGATGACCGCCGTGGCCGTAGAGACCGTCCCGAAAGGGGCGACCGCGGAGCCCGTTCTGGCCGCGGAGACAGAGGCGGAGACCGCATCCGTCTGAAAATAAACAGAGGCGGAGATGATGAGTTTTCACCAAAGAATGTGCTCGGACTTATCAACGATGCCACCAACGACCACGACATACAGGTGCATGGCATAGAAATCACCCCTCATTTCTCCTTCTTCGATGTGTTCAAGGATGATGCCGAGCGTGTGATGGATGCCTTCCGCACCACCTACAATGGCGACATAACCATAGCAGAGGCCACAGGCAGCCGTCAGTTTGCCGGAGGCCGTGACCGCAGAGACCGTGACGACCGCAGGGAAGATTGGCACAAGAGTGAACATGACCGCTATCGAGACCGCCGTGCACACACTGCCGACCATCATAATCGCAGCTTCAGACGCAACAAGTAATTGAATTTTTTCATATCTTTAATACGGGCTTTCAAGTCCGTATTTTTTTTGCCATGTCAGAACTAACAGACGATACCTATCAAACAGTAGCATCCGCCTCTGAGGGGCTGTATAAAGAGAAAGGGAGCCGATTCCTTTCGTTCGTATATCCCGTAACATCAGTGGAGGCGGTCAAGAGCATCGTGGAGGATAAGCGCAAGCTGTATCATGATGCCCGTCATGTATGCTATGCCTACCGAGTGGGGTATAACGGCGAGGATTTCCGTCAGAATGATGATGGAGAGCCGTCGGGAACGGCGGGTCGGCCTATGTATGGATGCCTCCTCTCTCACAATCTGGTGAATGTTCTGGTGGTGGTGGTCCGTTATTTTGGGGGCGTCAAACTGGGTGTCAGCGGTTTGGCCAACGCCTACAGGCAGGCCACGGAGGATGCCCTGAAGCACAATGAGGTGCAAGAACGCACAGTGGATATTGAAGTGGAGGTGACTTTTGATTATTTATATCTGAATGAAGTGATGCGCATCGTGAAGGAGATGAAGCCGGAAATACAGCGTCAGCAGTTTGAAATGTCGTGCCGGTTGTCATTGTCCATTCGACAGCGGAGGGTCGAGGCTTTGCGCACACGTCTGTCGCAGGTGCCCACCTTATTGTTTGAAAATTGACCTGAAATTAAAATGACGGGTGCAAGTGTGTAAGAGATAGCTGTTTGTAAAATTGTTCATAAAATATATAGACAAAAGTTTTTTTTGGAAAACTTTTGTCTTAATTTTGTCTGTGAAGATAATTTTGCAGTGGCTGATAATCAGCGATTAAGGCTTAAATGTTAAAATAATTTTAGAAAACATTTTCAAAATCTGATTTGATTGTGTTCTTTCAAAAAGCAAATTTCATCAGGCCTGACAGACGACAAAAAAAGCTGATTATCCTGATAGAAGGAGAAAATATGGGCTGTTTTGTAAAAGAGCCTATGCCATGTCCCGAAATCGGAGAAAAGGGAAATTCCATTGCGAAGCAAAAAAATTGATAACAAACACACAGAAAAAAATATCAAATGGAAAGCATCTTTATAGTAAAAAGAACAGGCAAAAAAGAGCCTTTCTCTTTGGATAAAATCAAGCAGGCAGTGTCGAAAGCCTTTTTATCGACCGGCAGTTTCATCTCGGAAGAGATGATGTCGAACATTTTATCGCGTATGAGCATCCACAACGGCATCAATGTGGAGGAAATACAGAATCAGGTGGAGCGCGCGCTGATGGCGGAGCGCTATTATGCAGTGGCAAAAGCCTTTGTGCTCTATCGCCAGAAACATCTGGAAGACCGGGAGGTGCGCGACAAACTGACCTTCATGATGAAATACTGTGATGCGACCAATCCCGCCACGGGCAGCAAGTATGATGCCAACGCCAATGTGGAGAACAAGAACATAGCCACGCTGATAGGCGAGTTGCCAAAGTCGAATTTCATCCGTCTGAACCGCAAGCTGTTGACCGACCGCATCAAGGACATCTACGGAAAAGAACTGGCCGACAAGTATGTGAATTTTTTGGTGAACCACTTTATATATAAGAATGACGAGACCAATCTGGCCAACTATTGCGCCAGCATCACCATGTATCCATGGCTGTTGAGCGGAACGGCCTCGATAGGCGGCAACTCATCCCGTCCCACCAATCTGAAATCATTCTGTGGCGGCTTCATCAACATGGTGTTCATGGTATCGAGTATGTTGAGCGGAGCGTGTGCCACACCCGAATTTCTGATGTATATGGATTACTTTATCCGTAGCGAGTATGGTGACGAATATTATGATCATGCCGACAAAGTGGTGGACCTCTCGGTGAAGCAGCGGACCATAGACAAGATGATAACTGACAGCTTTGAACAGGTGGTCTATTCAATCAACCAGCCTACGGGAGCCCGTAATTTCCAGGCCGTGTTCTGGAACATCTCCTATTACGACAAATATTACTTCCAGAGTCTGTTCGGTGAATTCCGTTTTCCAGACGGAACCGCTCCCAAGTGGGAGTCGCTCAACTGGCTACAGAAGCGATTCATGAAGTGGTTTAACGCGGAACGTCTGCGTACGGTTCTGACCTTCCCAGTGGAGACGATGGCGTTGCTGTCGGAGAATGGCGACGTGAAAGACAAGGAATATGGCGACTTTACGGCGCAGATGTATTCAGAGGGACATTCATTCTTTACCTATATGAGTGACAGTGCCGATTCACTGAGCTCGTGCTGCCGTTTGCGCAACGAGATACAGGACAACGGATTCAGCTATACGCTGGGTGCTGGAGGTGTATCCACCGGTTCCAAGAGTGTGCTCACCATCAATCTGAACCGTTGCATACAGTATGCAGCCAAGATTAACCGCCCCTATCTGGATTTTCTGGAGGAAGTGGTAGACCTGGTGCACAAGGTGCAGATGGCCTACAATGAAAATCTGAAAGACCTGTGGAAGAAAGGCATGTTGCCTTTGTTTGATTCGGGCTACATCAATATGTCGCGCCAATATCTGACAGTGGGAGTGAATGGACTGGTAGAGGGTGCCGAGTTCCTCAAGATACCAATCAAGGACTGCAAGGAGTATGAAAACTATGTGCAGTCGGTGCTGGGTCTGGTGGAACGCTATAACAAGAAATACCGTACCAAGGACGTGATGTTCAACTGCGAGATGATACCTGCCGAGAATGTGGGAGTGAAGCATGCCAAATGGGACCGTGAGGACGGGTATTTCGTTCCGCGTGATTGTTACAACAGTTACTTCTATGTAGTGGAGGACCCTACTACCAATGTCATCGACAAATTCCGCTTGCATGGCCGCAAATACATAGAGCATCTGACGGGAGGCTCGGCCCTGCACTGCAATCTGGAGGAGCATCTCAGCATTGACCAGTACCGCCAGTTGTTGCGGGTGGCAGCGCGCGAGGGTTGCAACTATTTCACTTTCAACATACCTAACACCATCTGCAACGATTGTGGCAACATAGACAAGCGTTACCTCAAGAAGTGCCCTAAGTGCGGCAGCGAGAATGTGGACTATCTGACGCGAGTGATAGGCTATATGAAGCGGGTAAGCAATTTCTCTGCCGCCCGTCAGAAAGAGGCGGAACACCGTTTCTATGCCAGTGGCAAAAAAGAATTGGTCTGAACAAAAGTGGATGCTGATAAAAAATGAAAGATAATATATATACGGTAGAGGAGGCTTATTCGTCTGCCAGGGATTATTTTGGCGGAGATGAACTTGCGGCGCGGGTGTGGGCAGACAAGTATGCGCTGAAAGATTCGCAGGGTAATCTGTATGAGCGCACCCCGGAAGAGATGCACCGCCGCATAGCTGGTGAACTGGCCCGCATAGAGGCCAAGTATGCCAATCCGCTGACTGCGGAGCAAGTGTTCCAGCTGATAGACCATTTCCGTTATCTGGTGCCAGCTGGCAGCCCGATGGCAGGCATCGGCAATAAATATCAGGTAGCCTCGCTCTCCAACTGTTTCGTGATAGGCATCAATGGTGAGGCCGATTCGTATGGCGCCATACTCAAGATGGATGAGGAGCAGGTGCAGCTGATGAAACGGCGGGGTGGGGTGGGGCACGACCTCTCGCAAATCCGGCCGAAAGGTTCACCTGTCAAAAACACCGCGTTGCAGGCAACGGGATTGGTGCCATTTATGGAGCGTTTTTCCAATTCCACCCGCGAAGTGGCGCAGGATGGCCGCCGAGGCGCCTTGATGCTGTCGGTATCGATAAAACATCCCGATGCGGGCAGTTTCATTGATGCCAAGATGGAAGAAGGCCGCATAACGGGTGCCAACGTATCGGTGCGAATTGATGACGCCTTTATGAAAGCGGCTCTTGCGGGAGAACCCTATACGCAGCAATTCCCTGTGGACGGAACTGAGCCCCCGATAGTGGAGCGACAGATAGATGCCGCAGTGCTATGGCGCAAGATAGTGCACAATGCGTGGAAAAGTGCTGAACCCGGAGTGCTGTTCTGGGACACCATCTTGCGGGAGTCCGTGCCCGACTGCTATGCCGACCATGGCTTCCGTACCATATCCACCAACCCGTGTGGCGAGATACCGCTCTGCCCTTATGACAGTTGCCGTTTGCTCTCCATCAATCTGTATTCGTATGTAGAGCATCCATTTGAGAAAAATGCCACCTTCAATTTTCCGCTGTTCTGTCAGCATGTAATCTATGCCCAACGGCTGATGGATGACATTGTGGATCTGGAAATGGAAATGATAGACCGCATATTGGCGAAAGTGGATGCAGACCCTGAAAGTGACGAGGTGAAACGTACGGAACGGGAATTATGGCTGAAGATAAAAAACAAATCGGCGCTGGGGCGGCGTACCGGACTGGGCATTACCGCAGAAGGGGATATGCTGGCAGCCTTGGGATTGACCTATGGAACTGAGTCCGCAACCGATTTCTCAGAAAAAGTGCACCGTACATTGGCCGTGGAGGATTACCGCTCGTCGGTGACCATGGCCAAGGAAAGAGGCGCCTTTCAGATATATGACACTGCCAAAGAGGCCGCCAATCCATTCATCAACCGCCTGAAAGAGGTGGATGAGTCGCTATATGCCGATATGGCAAAGTATGGGCGGCGCAACATAGCCTGTCTGACCATAGCGCCGACAGGCACCACGAGTCTGATGACGCAGACCTCGTCGGGAATAGAGCCCGTGTTTATGCCAGTGTATAAGCGTCGCCGCAAAGTGAATCCAACGGATGCAAATGCGAAGATTGATTTTGTGGACGAGAATGGCGATTCGTTTGAAGAGTATATTGTCTATCATCCTAAATTCATTGAATGGATGAAGGTGAAAGGCTATGACACCACACGCAAATACACGCAGGATGAGCTGGACCGTCTGGTGAGCGAGTCTCCTTATAATATGGCAACCGCCCAGACTGTGGACTGGATGCAGAAAGTGAAAATGCAGGGACGGATACAGAAATGGGTGGACCACAGCATCAGTGTCACCATCAACCTGCCCGAAACGGCCTCGGAGAATATGGTGGCCTCGCTATATGAGGAAGCCTGGAGATGTGGCTGCAAAGGCGTAACCGTCTATCGGGACGGCTCACGTGCAGGCGTTCTCCTCTCGGCCAACGACAAACCCAAGAAAGAGGAAATCAACGATATGCTGTTGCCACGAGTGGCAATGCCTCGCCCTCGGGAACTGGATGCCGATGTGGTCCGTTTCCAGAATAACAAGGAACGGTGGATTGCCTTTGTGGGACTTCTCGAAGGCCGTCCTTACGAAATATTCACAGGATTGGCAGATGATGAGGATGGACTGGTGATACCTAAATCGGTATTTGCAGGCAAAATAATAAAGAATGTGGATGAACTGACAGGTCATAAACGGTACGATTTCCAATACATGAACCGTAGGGGCTACAAGACGATAATAGAAGGGCTCTCCTATAAGTTCAATCCCGAATACTGGAACTATGCCAAACTGATTTCGGGCGTGTTGCGATACGGAATGCCTATCGACCAAGTCATCAAACTGGTGTCGGGACTGCAGTTGAGCAGTGAGACCATCAACAACTGGAAAAACGGAGTGGCGCGTGCCCTCAAAAAATATGTGCCCGATGGCACCGAGGCGAACGACCTGGTATGCCCCAATTGTGGTCATCGTTCATTGCGTTACCAGGAGGGATGTCTTATCTGCACCAATTGTGGAGCCTCCCGATGTGGATAAAAATCAGAAAAAAGAGGTCACAATCCCTTATAAACAGCCGGTTGTTACTTTTCACCCTCTTTTCTGTTACAATATCACCCCCTCGATTTTTTACCTCTGATGTATATTTGCGATTGGTAAAACAATAATAAATACACACGCAACTACATCTTGTTTATTTGACTAAAACCAAGAGGTGAAAAATGAAAGCGACGGTAAGTGGAGTAATCCCTTACAGCCGCTTTTCTTTTTGCAAGACTATTTGTATCACCTATAATATATAATGTATTACACGCAGCTGACAACCATTAACCTTTTTTGTCGTTTTTATTCATAATTAACGTGAAAGAAATATTTTTTTTCGCTTTTACATAATATTGCTTTTTGTAAAATTCAGAATAATACATATATTTGCTAATTATATGGCAGAGAAGGGATGCTGTCATCAAATTATTGTATCATAGTAGCAAAATAGTTAAAGATGAATTTGAGATATTTCAGTGCGTTGGTAGCCTCTGTGCTCTTCTTTACTGGGCTTCAGGCTCAGGATGAGATCGTTTACGATCAGTATTATTGGAACTATTACCTTGTGAATCCGGCCGTGGCAGGAGCCAGCCGCTGTTCACATGTGTTAGGTACGGTGAAGAAGCAGTGGGTGGGTATGGATGACTCACCTCTGATAGAGACTGCCAGCTTCCGAACCCGAATTCTGAAGAATGTGGGTTTGGGTGCCTACGTGTATAACGACAAGAACGGCTATTCCCTCCGTCAGGGTGGAGAGGCCACTTTCGCCTATCATATCCCTTTGACACAGAACTATGGCTACTTTATGAAGGATCGGGAGTTGCAGCGTCAGTTGTCTTTCGGTCTGTCAGCCGTTATCAATCACTACGGATTTGATGATGCAGTATTCAATGAGGAAAACACAATAGACCCTACCATTGCCAATGGCGGCAAGGACAAAGGTACCTATTTCAATGCCAATGTGGGTACTTATTTCCTTTACGACCACTTCTTTGCAGGTCTCTCCATTGCCAACCTTCTGCCAACCGAGCTTGACGAGCTGGGCAAGGATGAACCGGTACGCCCTATGACAGAATTTCTCTTTGCAGGTTACGATTTTCCTGTAAACGAGACCATCTATATTGAGCCTTCGTTCATGTTCATGAATAACGAGAACGATGAGCGTCAGTTGGACTTGAACATCAAATATGAGCAGACCATGCCCGACAATCCCGACTTCTCTTACTGGTTGCAGATGGCTTATCGCCACACCCTTGACTCAGGCAACAGCAATCCGCTGGCCTTCTCGCCAATGGGTGGCATCACCTACAAGGGATTTCATCTGGGTTACGCCTATACGCTCGGTTTGACCAACATACAGCGCCACAACAGTGGAACTCACGAGATTATGCTCGGCTACTCTTGGTGCCATGTCAAGAAGTTCTGTAGATAATATTTGCATTGAAATAGTGTAATAAAGGAACTTCTTTGGTCGTTTTAGGTCAAAGGGGTTTCTTTGTATATAATAGGTATAAGTATAATAGGGGAAAATTATTTAAGTATGAAAACACATAGATTAATTAAGAGCCTGCTCTTGACTGCTGTGCTGCTGTTAGGTGGCGGTGCGGCGGAAGCGCAGGTGCTGGTTGCGGGTACCGATTTTGACGGGCTTGCAGCTAACAAGACGTGGGGGGCTATCAGTGATATTACCTATACGGGTATGATAACGCCTACCATAACGATGTATGCCAACACACCAGCTGATGTGGACTATGAATATAGTACCGACAAGGCGAACAAGGGAGCCGCTATTTCTTCCCATTTCCAGAGTGGCGCTTACTATGCGGTTACTGCCAATCCTATCCGTCTGGATTCCATAGGATATATGGATTTCAAGGAAAATGACAATGGTATTGTGTTTTCTCCTCAGAACTTGACCGCCAATAAGACCTTGATGACATTCAAGGTGGGAGGTATGGTTCCTGGAGCTGCGGTCAAAGTGGTCATTAAATATCGGAGTGTGGTTGATGAAACCAAAATTGCCAAGTGTGGTAATGGGTCAGCCCGTTGCCAATTCAAGGTGGCGGTCAATGAAGATTCCTATAATCAGACACAAGGTAATGATGTCACTCAGATAGCCATGGGCGCATCCTCTACATTTACCATGACGAGCAAAAAGGCGGATGCCAGTGGATATGTAGCCATTAATATAAACGGAGTGTCCAGCTATTCGGGAGATTGTTCTCCTTTTGAGATTACAAGTATTGAAGTTTATGCAGATATAGACCCTCAAATATACAGTGTGGATGGTTCTCCTATTTGTGCGGGAGAGTTGGCTACACTTAAAAGCTTATCTATATACAAAGGTGCGACTTATCAATGGTATAAGGACGGGGCGGCCGTTTCTGGCGCCACCAATGCCACCTATGCTTTTGAATCGGACAAAACTGCCAGTGCTCATAAATATTTATTGAAGGTCACTTACGGAGGTCAGACCTATACATCAAATGAATTGGATTTCTCTACAGAAGTCTGTTGTGAAATCACGGACCCTAATGATCCTACTAAGACGGTGCCAGCTTCCCGCAAAGTCGTATTTAAAGAGGATTTTGGTGAATTTGACCTGAGCGATGCGACAGGTCATACTTATAAGGTTTGGGATTATTCTGATATAGCGAATCCTAAACAAATAACTAAAAAAACCACAGACGCTTTCCGTTATCCTATTGATCCGGCTCCTTTGGGTTGTACTTATTCAGGTGTACCACATGGGACTCAAGAATTAGAAGATGGTTATTACACCGTAGCAGGAGTTTTAACAAGATATAATTCGTATCAGGGTTATGTTGGAGCTCAGATGGGTTGGGCCGGATTTGTAGGTGGAGATGGAACTCTGCCAGACCCTACATATGACCATTCTGGCAAATTGGAGGGTTGCGCTTTGTTCATAAACTGTTTGCCTAATACGGGTGGAAAGAAGATTTACGAACGTGAGATAGATAACCTTTGTCAGAACCGTCAGCTCTTCTTTGAGTGCTATTATACAGTATTTACCTATAGCGCTGGTTCAGCCTCCACCTATAATCCAGTTGACATAACCTTAAAGATGACAGAGGTGGGTAATACGAGCAACACGGTTTCGCAGACAGGTACGGCTACAATAGTGAAAGATGGCGGTACTGGAACTTGGCAAAAACTTCAGGGCCAGATATTCCTGCAAAAAAAAGATGCAGTATTGTTGGAAATTATCAATAACAACAATGTGGGTGAAAATGGTAATGACCTTGTGATAGACGATATCATCATCAAGGCTTGTGCCGCACCTTCCATTCAGGCTTATTACGACTTGAATACGCTGGATGCGGATACTGTATCCTGCAAAGGAGATGAACCTATTCAGGTATATGCCAAACCATCGGACATGTTGACCACCTATTTTGGTGGCGTCACCAGCACCTATTATCAGTATCAGTATTCTATAACGCCTTCTGATAAAAAGTCATGGAAAAATGTTGGTGGATTGACACAGGAAGTAAGGCAGGATGTTTCATCGGTATTTGGACCTTTGAACTTGCAAACGGGCGACACGCTCTATTTCCGTGTGATAGCGGGAAGCAAATACACCATGGAAAACACGACGGAGGATGCGTTCAATTCAGATGACCCATGTGCCAGCTACACTATTTCATTGGCCATCCCATGTGTCATCAACTGTCCTACCTGCACCCCTCCTGATGCCATCAAGATTTCATCAACAGAACCGATTGCAACAGGTGTGGTTTCACTGTGTGCAGGCGAAAGCACGACGCTGACTACCAATAATGTGGTCCCTGCGCAATCCACATGGGCCTCTTCGGCCTTCGCAGGTTATACTCTGGATTGGTACTTGGATGGCAAGTTACAGTCTACGCTCTCTAAAACGGGCGACAAGACCACGAGTGAAGCGGCACCGAACACCGTCAAGAACCCGGGTGTCACGAAAGACGAGACTCATACATGGACGGTGGTAGCCTACGATAATTTAGATCGGAAGAGCACACGT
>OCVT010000308.1_pt1 | contig 19479 bp, 14 predicted proteins | sample 1539111 | NCBI WGS metagenome assembly OCVT01 (sample SAMEA3991482, study PRJEB22521) | metagenome | biome: anthropogenic terrestrial biome; feature: sewage plant; material: raw primary sludge | place: Sweden | collected 2012-09-26 | reverse complement strand
TGCATGCGCTCATAATTAGCCGCTTGTCAAACCAACTAATGAGCTGCTTGCGAATGGTCATATCGGAAAACAGTTTAATGCCCGTCTGTCCCTCCATGGTTTTCAACCAGTTTTCGTCATCAAAAATAGAATTCATCTTCGTCAGAAAGTCTGATGGTGCTGCTGCCTTTACTACAGCGGTAGCAGTAGTTTCACTATCGTTATCTTTATCTATATCTATATCTTCGCGCGGTTGCGCATGCGTGTACGTATTATGCTTATTGCCGTTTCGTTGATTCTGAAATGATTCATGATTCAATTTAGAATCATTTTGAATTGATTTATGATTCATTTTAGAATCATTTTGAATCGGTTTTGAATTCGATTCAGAATCATCTTCTGTCGATTCACAAGCTACTGAAAAATCAATGTGCATACTTTCACAAAGTTGCGTACTAAAGAATCTTTTACCCTCAACAATAAACAAGCCGTAGTCGTTGATGATCTTGCTGATATAGCTTGAAGACTTGTGAGCTTGAGCCGACAACACGCGCAGTATATCTTTGCTGTAAGGTCCCACACAGTCTGGGCATTCTGTGAGGTAAAGCAATATCATGATGTAAGTTCCAAAGCCAGTACTGCCCTCTTCAGCGAGCAGATCAGCCGTTTCAGACAATGACATGATATTACGACGTACTTTGATGAATGGTGAATTCTTAGTTTGTTTTGTTGGATAACACATAGTTGATTTTATTAATGGTTTGTAGTATAATCTTTCAATATAATGTTTTGATTTACATCGTCGCACTTTCGTGACACGTTAAGCAATAAAGCAATAGAAACGTTGTGAACGAGATAGCAGCATAAGCCTGATACTATTGCATCAAATTGTTGGCGCAATGGTTCAAGGATGTTTCTACGTAAATTATTGAAATTGTTAATCTGTGTTTGGTCAGGCATGTTGGCAATCTTGTGATTGGCAGTCTTATTTAAATGCATCATTTGGTCATGAGAGAAACGTTTTGAAAGCATCATCTCTCCTCTTGTTTTTAGTGTCATATTATTTTCTTAAAAAGGCGAAGCAACCGCTGTAGTGATTAATTGCAAGTCATTAGAAAGCGGTAAATAACTAAGTCATGGTTTATTTTTATTTTGATACTTCAAGCATCGCTATATTTCTATTCATTATCTTTACCCCTACCTTTTGCAGTAGGGGTAAGTATAATCTTTCATAAGTTTTTGTTGTGCTATTAATCATATCTTATTGACTGTTTAGTTTGCATGTACAAAAGTACTAAAAAAATATGAAACATGAAAATATAATTCATTAATATGTAAAATTATATAGTGTTTTTTAAACAGTTTAACGGTTGAGCGTTTCATCAAGAAAGCAATCACCATGATATCATTACAAGAGGCCAGAGATAAGATTATGCTAAGCATCATCTTTCCTTATATAGAAAGAGGAAAAGACTGTAAGTCATTAGCTTTTAGGATAATTTCCGCTAAAAATTTAATAATACGAATTATTTTGTTTACCTTTGCACCCGTATTATAAAAAGAGGAATATAAGAAATGATAACACTTACAAATCTTGCAATCCAATTCGGAAAGAGAGTGCTTTACAAGGACGTAAACATTAAGTTTACACGCGGTAATATTTTTGGAATTATCGGTGCCAATGGTGCTGGAAAATCCACATTGCTACGTGCAATAAGCGGTGACCTGGAACCAAATCACGGTACTGTGGAATTAGGTTCTGGCGAGCGTCTGTCTATATTGGAGCAGGATCACTTTAAATACGATGAATTTCGTGTTATAGACACTGTGTTGATGGGACATCAGCCATTGTGGGAAAATATGAACGAGCGTGACCGCTTGTATTCAAAGGCTGAGATGACAGAACAAGATGGTAATCTTGCTGCCGAACTGGAAGAAAAATTCGCTGAGATGAATGGTTGGGAGGCTGAAAGCAATGCCGCACAGCTATTGCAGAATCTTGGTATTCCAGATAATATGCATCAGAAGATGATGTCTGAACTTAGCAATAATGAAAAGGTGCGCGTAATGCTTGCCAAAGCTTTGTTTGGAAAGCCAGACAACCTCCTACTCGATGAGCCTACAAATGACTTGGACTTGGATACTGTAGAATGGCTTGAAGATTATCTTGGAGAAATTGATGAGACTCAGACTGTGCTTGTTGTAAGCCATGACCGTCACTTCCTTGACTCCGTTTCAACTCAGACTATTGATATAGACTTTGGAAAGGTAACAGTATTCTCTGGTAACTACTCTTTCTGGTATGAAAGTTCACAGCTTGCATTGCGTCAGGCACAGAACCAGAAGATGAAAGCTGACGAAAAGCGTAAGCAGTTGGAAGAGTTCATTCGTAGATTCTCTGCCAATGTAGCTAAGAGCAAACAGACAACATCAAGAAAGAAAATGATTGATAAGTTGAATGTTGAGGAGATACGTCCATCAAGTCGTAAATATCCGGGAATCATCTTCCCAATGGATCGTGAACCAGGTAACCAGATATTGGAAGTTGAGAAGCTGAAAGCAGTTGATCAAGACGGAACAGTATTGTTTGATGATATAAACTTCAATATTGAAAAGGGACAGAAAGTTGTATTCTTGAGTCACAACCCTAAGGCTATGACCGCACTGTTTAATATTATCAATGGTGAACGCACGGCTGACGCTGGAGAATATAAATGGGGAGTTACTATCACTACTGCCTATCTCCCACTTGACAATACAGAATACTTCAAGAGCGATGAAAACCTTGTAGACTGGCTAGGAAAATATGGTCCAGGCAACGAGGTGATGATGAAAGGATATCTTGGAAGAATGTTGTTCAGCGGTGAGGAAATCCTAAAGAAGGTAAACGTTCTTTCTGGAGGTGAAAAGATGAGATGTATGATTGCAAGAATGCAGTTGCAAAATGCGAATTGCCTTGTTCTTGACACTCCTACCAACCATTTGGACCTTGAAAGTATTCAGGCGTTCAACAACAATTTGGTACAGTTCCAAGGCAACATATTATTCTCAAGTCATGACCACGAATTCATTGAGACCGTAGCAGACAGAATTATAGAGTTGACTCCAAACGGAGTTATCGACAAACTTATGCCTTATGATGATTATATTCATGACGAGAGCATTAAGGAACAGAGATTGAAAATGTATGGAATGCAATAAAAATATTGCAAACATCAAATAAGCCAAAGGTCTTCTCCCATTTAAAATAGAGAAGACCTTTTCTATGGCATGATTATTGCACATACCATATAAAAAATATAATAATTATGGCAAAACAAGAAAATAGCGTAAATAAAGAGGAATTAGAAAAGGAAACTCTTGACGGTAATACAGTTGACAATATACAAACTGACAGCGAAACTGCCACAGAGACTGACAAAAATGCAGATTGCGCAAAAGATAATGACAAGAAAGAAGAAACTGAGACCGTTGAGGAAAAAGATCCGGTAGAAGTTCTTAATGAGGAAAACGCTAAGCTTAAAGATCAATTGCTTCGCACGATTGCTGAATTTGAAAACTTCAGAAAGCGTACAGCAAAAGAAAAGTCTGAGCTAATACTTAATGGTGGTAAGAGGGTGATAAAAGATATTCTTACAATAGTCGACGATTTAGAGCGTGCTGCTATGGATAAGAGTGAGGATCCTGCAGCCATAAAGGAAGGCGTAAAGATGATAAACAATAAATTCGTTAAAACTCTTGAAGGTTTAGGCGTAAAGAAGATTGAAACTGAGGATGCTGATTTCAACACTGATTTTCATGAGGCTATTGCGATGGTTCCTGGAATGGGTGATGATAAGAAGGGGAAAGTCATTGACTGCGTACAAAGCGGATATACAATGAACGATGAAGTTATCAGACATGCGAAAGTAGCCGTAGGACAATAATATATAAATAAGAATAATCAATGGCACAAAAAAGAGATTATTACGAAGTTCTTGGCGTACAAAAGACTGCCACAGATGACGAAATAAAAAAGGCATACCGAAAGATTGCTATTAAATATCACCCAGACAGAAATCCGGGTAACAAAGAAGCTGAAGAAAAGTTTAAGGAGGCTGCCGAGGCTTATGATACACTTCATGACCAACAGAAGCGTTCTTCTTATGATCAGTTCGGATTTGATGGTCCACAAGGAGCCGGAGGATTTGGTGGATTCAGTGGCGGAGGCATGGATATGGACGACATATTCTCTATGTTTGGTGACATATTCGGTGGACATGGCGGCGGTGGATTCGGAGGTTTTGGTGGCTTTGGAGGAGGCCAACAAGGTCAAGCAAGACAATACCGCGGTAACGATCTCAGACTAAAAGTAACTCTTACACTTCAGGAAATTGCAACAGGCGTAACTAAGAAGTTCAAACTAAGAAAGGATGTTGAATGTAACCATTGCCACGGTACTGGTGCAGAAAATGGCAGTTCTAGCGAGACTTGTAAGACTTGTGGTGGACGTGGAGTCGTAATGAAGACTGTACGCACCATGCTTGGTATGATGCAGACACAGACAGAATGTCCAGAATGTCACGGAGAAGGCACTGTTATTAAAAACAAGTGTAAAGAGTGTGGTGGTTCTGGCGTTGTGAAAGGAGAAGAAGTTGTAGAGATACAAATTCCAGCAGGCGTAGCTCAAGGTATGGTTGTAAACGTACCAGGCAAGGGTAATGCAGGTCCTCACAACGGAGTAAACGGAAATATTCAGGTATATATTGAGGAGCAAGATAACGATACATTTGTTCGTGATGATAAAGACTTGATATACAACCTGTTACTTGATTTCCCTACAGCAGCACTTGGAGGTGAAGTTGAAATCCCTACTATTCAGGGAACAAAGGTGAAAGTGAAAATCGACGCTGGAACACAACCAGGAAAGACTCTCAGACTAAGAGGAAAAGGACTTCCAGCCATACAAGGTTATGGCAGCGGTACGGGAGACTTGGTTGTGAATATAAGCGTATACGTGCCTAAGACTCTTGAAAAAGACGAAAGAAAGACAATAGAACAATTCAAGGATAGTAACAACTTTAAGGGTGATGCTGAGACAAAGAGGAACATCTTCCAAAAGTTTAAAAACTATTTTAATTGATTATGAACTATAAGGAAACTGTAGATTACTTATTTGATAGCACCCCTGTTTTTGAACATGTGGGTGCTTCTGCTTATAAGGAAGGGTTGCATAATACTCTTGAGCTAGATGAACACTTTGGACATCCGCACAAGAAATATAAGACTATTCATATAGCCGGAACAAATGGTAAAGGCTCTTGCTCTCACTCTTTGGCTGCCATGTTGCAGTTAAAGGGCTATAAAGTTGGACTTTACACATCACCGCATATTGTTGACTTCCGTGAGCGCATAAGAGTTAATGGACAATGTATCAGCGAAGATTACGTGGTTGACTTTGTAGAAAGAGAACATTCTTTTTTCGAGCCCCTCCACCCTAGTTTCTTTGAACTGACTACAGCGATGGCCTTGAAATACTTTGCTGAGCAACATGTAGACATCGCTGTTATTGAAGTTGGACTAGGCGGAAGACTTGACTGCACAAACATTATCAATCCGATATTGTCGATAATTACAAACATAAGTTTGGATCATACGCAATTTCTTGGAAATACATTAGCTAAGATCGCAGGAGAAAAAGCAGGAATAATAAAGCTGAACACTCCTGTTGTAATTGGAGAATATGTCGCCGAAACGCAGCCTGTATTTGAGAATAAGGCTGCTGAAAACAATTCTCCAATAACATTTGCGCAGAAATCAAATGAGATTAGATCAAGTGAAGCCGATGAATTGGGTGGAAGAATATATGTAACAAAGCATTTCGGAACTTTTCATAGCGAACTGGGCGGTGACTATCAGGTAAGCAATATGAACACCATACTTAACGCTGTTAACATATTGAAAAATAACGGATTGGATATAACAGACTGCATCAAAGCTCTAGACAATGTCGTAGAATCTACAGGGCTTATAGGCAGATGGATGGAGATAAACAAAAATCCATGTGCTATATGCGATACGGGGCATAATGTAGGTGGATGGCAATATCTATCAAAACAAATTAAGGCTCAAAAATGTGACAAACTGAGAATCGTGTTTGGAATGGTTGACGACAAGGATATTGACAGCGTAATGGATATGCTGCCACAAAACGCTGTCTACTATTGGACGCAGACAAAAAACAAAAGAGCTATACCTGTTGAGACTGTTGCAAAAAAAGCTCTTATCCATCATTTAAACGGTAATATATATAATAATGTAAAAGAGGCATATAAAAATGCGCTATCTGAATCAGGCAAAGATGACTTTATATTTGTAGGAGGATCAAGTTATATCGTTGCCGACCTGTTAAGTTAGGTTTATACATTGCATAAAAAACTTAATACGGATGAACTTTTTCGGTGTATAATTTGGGATATTCATTTTTTTTCAGTTACTTTGCAATATAAATATTGTAACTAAAAACTTAAAACATATTATGAACTCAGATCCAAATGAAAACATCTGTGGCTTAAAGCGTGAAAACTTTCAGGCCACTATCAATGGAAAAGAAACTGATTTGTTCATCCTAAAGAATGCTAATGGAAATGAAGTTGCCATAACAAATTATGGTGGCGCTATCGTTGCTATTATGGTTCCAGACAAGAATGGCAACCGTGCCAATGTAATTCAGGGACATGACAACATTCAGGATGTAATCAACTCTCCAGAACCATTTCTAAGTACTCTTATTGGTAGATACGGCAATCGTATTAACAAGGGAAAGTTCCAGTTACATGGTAAAGATTACCAGTTGGCAATCAACAATGGACCAAATGCACTTCACGGAGGACCTACAGGTTTTCATGCAAGAGTTTGGGATGCACAGATGATGAACGATCAGAGTCTTGTTCTGCACTATGTAAGCGCATACGGCGAAGAAGGTTTCTCTGGAGAATTGAAGACAACTGTCATCTATACATTCGACGATGATAACGAGTTGGTTATTGAATATCTAGCATGCACAAACAAGAAGACTATTATCAACCTAACAAATCATGGTTTCTTCTCTTTGGCAGGTATTGCTAACCCAACACCAACAATAGATAATCTTATTTGCGAAATCAATGCTGATTTCTATATTCCTATTGATGACACTAGCATTCCAACTGGTGAAATTCTAAAGGTAGAAAATACACCATTTGATTTCCGTACTCCAAAAGCTGTTGGTAAAGATATTAACGCTGACGATCAGCAGATCAAGAACGGTGCAGGATATGACCATTGCTTTGTACTAAACAAGAAAGAAGAAGATGAGCTGAGTTTTGCTGCAAGAATTACAGAACCTGTAAGTTGCAGAACGATGGAAGTTTATACCACAGAACCTGGTGTTCAAGTGTATTCTGACAACTGGGCTGACGGATATAAAGGACAAAACGGAGCTACTTTCCCTCGTAGAAGCGCTATCTGCTTTGAGGCACAGCACTTCCCAGACAGTCCTAACAGACCTTACTTCCCATCAGTGATATTAAATCCTGGTGAACAGTACAAACAAAAAACTATTTATAAATTTGGAGTAAAAAAATAATTATAAAAAATGGAAAATAAGAATACACAACATGGAAATATCATTGCGATCATAACAATGATGTTCTTGTTTGCAATGATCTCTTTCGTAACCAATCTAGCTGCACCAATCGGTGTTATCTGGAAGAACGTATTCAGTGGCACAGGTAGTGCTAACATGATTGGTATGCTTGGTAATGCAATGAACTTCCTTGCCTATTTGTTTATGGGTATTCCTGCTGGAAAGTTGCTTACAAAGATTGGCTATAAGAAAACTGCACTTGCAGGTATCGCTACAGGTTTTGTAGGCGTTTTGATTCAGTTTGTTTCAGGAAAGTTTGGTGCTGATATCAGCGGTTTCGCTATCTATCTATTCGGTGCATTCATCAGTGGTTTCGCTGTATGTATTTTGAACACTGTTGTAAACCCAATGCTTAACCTTCTTGGTGGTGGTGGTAACAGAGGTAACCAGCTTAATTTGATTGGTGGTACTCTTAACTCACTTTCAGGAACATTGACTCCTATGCTTGTAGGTGCTTTGATTGGAACAGTAACTGCTAACACTAAGATGGCAGATATCAACTTAGTACTTTTCATCGCTTTGGGCGTATTTGCAATGGCATTCTTCGTATTGTTGTTCATCCCTATCGCTGACCCAGAAATGGGTAAGACTACAAGCAACACAGTATTCGAGCATAGTCCTTGGGCTTTCCGCCACTTTGTTTTGGGTACAATCGCCATCTTCGTATATGTTGGTGTTGAAGTTGGTATCCCAGGAACATTGAATTTCTATATTTCAGATGCTTCGTCAAAGGGTGCTGGCTTGGTAGGTAACGCAGCTGCTGTTGGTGGTTTCGTTGCTGGTACATATTGGTTGTTGATGCTTGTTGGTCGTTTCATCGGTAGCTTTATCGGTGGTAATGTATCAAGTAGAGCAATGATGATTGGCACAACCACACTCGGTATGGTACTTATCATCGCAGCAATGATTCTTGGTAAGTCAACAACAGTGTCAATGCCTGTATTCACCGGTTCTTCATTCACATTGGTAACAGTTCCTATCGCAGCATTGCTATTAGTTCTTTGTGGTCTATGTACTTCAATTATGTGGAGTAGTATCTTTAATCTTGCAACAGAAGGATTAGGAAAGTATTCAGCAGCAGCATCAGGTATCTTCATGATGATGGTTGTTGGTGGAGGTCTTCTTCCTTTGGTTCAGAATTTCATCGCAGACCACTCTACCTACATGGTTTCATATATTGTTCCTTTGTTAGCTATAGCGTTTATGTTATACTACGCACTATTTGGAAGCAAGAATGTGAACAAGGATATTCCTATTGATTAAAACCCCAAATAAATAAGCTCCAACCCGGACAAGGAAGGAGCTTTTTTATATATAATAAAAACATTTATAACTATCAAGACTATGGATATTGAAAAAGTAAGAAGCCGTTTCATTAAACATTTCGACGGAAAAACAGGTAACGTGTACATGTCTCCAGGACGTATAAATTTGATTGGTGAGCATACAGACTACAATGGTGGTTTCGTATTCCCAGGTGCTGTAGACAAGGGTATCATGGCTGAGATTCGCCCTAACGATACCAACAGCATACAATTATACTCTATTGACTTAAAAGACCGTGTTGAATTCGACATTGATGATCCTGAAGGTCCTAAGGCTAGCTGGGCACGCTATGTATATGGTGTTGCTAAAGAGATGAAGGCTTTGGGTGTAGATGTAAAGGGATTTAATGCAGCTTTCTATGGTGATGTGCCATTGGGAGCAGGTATGTCTTCAAGTGCAGCTTTGGAAAGTTGTTTCGCTTTCGCTATCAACGATTTGTTTGGTGACAATAAAGTTGCTAAATGGGATTTGGTTCTTGCAGGTCAGGCAACAGAACATAAATATATTGGTGTAAACTGTGGTATTATGGATCAGTTTGCAAGCGTGTTTGGTCAGGAAGGCAAATTGATGCGTCTTGATTGTCGTAGCCGTGAATTCGCTTATTTCCCATTTAATCCAGAAGGATATAAATTGGTTCTTATCAATTCAAAGGTTAAGCACGAACTAGCTGGAAGTCCATATAATGATCGTCGTAACAGTTGTGAGAATGTAGTTAAGCAGATTGCTGCAAAGCATACTGAAAAGAAATACGAGACTCTTCGCGATTGTACTTGGGAAGAACTTGAAGAAGTTAAAGCTATCGTTGGCGAGGAAGACTACAATAGAGCTCATTTCGTTCTTGGTGAGAAAGATCGTGTACTTGCAGTTTGTGAAGCTTTGGAAAAAGGTGACTACGAGACTGTTGGACAGAAGATGTTTGAGACTCACGAAGGACTAAGCAAGGAATATGAAGTTTCTTGTGAAGAACTTGACTTCTTGAATTATATAGCACGCAACAATGGCGTAACAGGTAGCCGTATCATGGGCGGTGGCTTTGGTGGTTGCACAATAAACCTCGTTAAAGATGAGATTTATGACAAATTTATTGCTGACGCAAAAGTTAAGTTTGCCGCTAAATACGGCCATGAACCAGAAGTTTATCCTGTAGTTATCAGTCAGGGTTCACATAAGGTTTGCTAATATCAGAATCAGAATAGATATTATATATTCCCCATAATCAGTTGAAAACTGCTGATTATGGGGTTTCTTTTTTCAGGTTTTCAATGCCTTGCAATAAATTATGTATTGTAAAGTTTTGTTGATTATATCCTAATTGATATAAATCAACTGCTTAAAAGTGTTAATTTTACACTTTAGCTAAAAAAAAGAGTTCGCAAACGATACGACTTATTACAAAAAGTAGTAAATTTACACCCATAATATTAATTTACCTAATAATCACTCAGTTATGAGAACCCTAAAAGGAATTTTATTGGGAGCAGGAATGGCAAGCATTCTTCTCTCAGCTTGTGGCACAAACAAAGGTGCACAAATGACAGTATCTGGTCTTAAACCTACTAACTTCGATTCAATTATCGGTGGAAAAAAGACAGAGTTGATTACTATCAAGAATCATGCTGGTATGGAAGTATGCCTGACCAACTATGGTGGTCGTGTGGTTTCACTATCCGTTCCAGACAAGAGTGGTAAGCCTACTGATGTTGTTCTGGGATATGACAATATCTCACAATATGCTGATACAGCAAGAACTCCGTCAGATTACGGTTCTTCTGTTGGCCGTTATGCTAACAGAATCAAGAATGCTACAATAAATGTAGAAGGCAAGACATATAAATTGAGAGCTAACGACATGGTAAATTGCCTTCATGGTGGTGGAAATACAGGTTGGTTGCACAAGATATATGACGTTAAATCAAAGAATGATTCATCTGTTGTATTCGCAATTATAGCTAAAGACGGCGAAAACGGTTTCCCAGGAACAGTTAAAGCAACAGCTACATATACAGTAAAGAGCAATAACACACTTGATATTGTTTTCCAAGCTACGACTGATAAGGAAACTGTTATTAATATGACAAACCATTCATATTTTAACTTGAATGGAGACCCTTCAAAAGAAGGATACAATCAGGTGATGTATGTAAATGCTGACAAGTTTACACCTAGCGATAGATTTTACATACCAACAGGTGAAATAAAAGATGTAGCTGGAACTCCTATGGATTTCCGTGTAGCAACTGCTATCGCAAACAAATACGATCCTTCTTACGACCAGATAAAGAATGCAACAGGTTATGATCATAACTGGTGTCTGAATACATTCAAGAATGGTAAGGGTGACGACAAGACTGTCGCTGCAAGTTTGTATTCTCCTAAGACTGGCATATTCATGGAAGTATTTACAAATGAACCTGGTATTCAAGTATATACTGGTAATTTCCAGGGTACAGGCATTAGCTGCAAACATGGTATTAAGTATCCAAAGCATGTGAGCGTATGTTTTGAAAGTCAGAAATATCCTGATTCTCCAACTAAGTTCGCTGCAAATACAAAGGGATGGGAAATATCTAATCCATATCTTAAACCAGGTGAGAAATATTTCAGCCATCTTGCTTACAAATTCTCTACAAAGAAATAATAAACTTAATCAAAACATATAAAACTATTAACAAAATGAATTGGAATGCACATGAATTCGTATGGCAAGACTGGTCTATCCTAGCAGTTGGCTTTGTACTCATCGGATGGTACGTTTGGCGTACTTTAAAGAAAGATAAGGAAAAAATGAAAGGCGCAGATAGTCAAGATTATCTGTTTGGCAAGGGCGAACCTTGGTATATTATCGGTGCAGCTATCTTTGCAGCGAATATCGGTTCAGAACATCTTGTTGGTCTAGCAGGTACAGGCGCCAAAGACGGTGTCGGAATGGCCCACTGGGAGATGCAAGGATGGATGATCTTGCTATTAGGTTGGCTATTCGTACCTTTCTATCAGTTACTTAATAATAAAATGGGCAAGATTATAACCATGCCTGACTTTCTGAAATATAGATATACAAAAAGAACAGGTTCATGGTTAAGTATCATTACATTGATTGCCTATATACTAACCAAAGTAAGCGTAACAGCATTTACAGGTGGTATATTCTTTGAGTATCTGTTGGGATTACCTTTCTGGTATGGTGCACTAGGTCTTATTGCTATTACTGCGATATTCACTGTATTCGGTGGTATGAAGGGTGTAATGACAATGTCTGCAATCCAGACTCCTATACTAATTATCGGTTCATTCTTAGTTTTATTTCTAGGACTTTCAGCACTTGGTGACGGAAGCATAACTGCTGGTTGGACTAATATGATGACATATTGTGGACATCTGCATGACGGATATGGAACTACTCACATGTTCCACTTGAAAACAGGTGATCCAATGTATCATGAATATCCAGGATTCGTAGTATTCCTTGGTGCTTCAATTATCGGTTTCTGGTATTGGTGTACCGACCAGCACATTGTTCAACGTGTACTTGGTCAGACTCGTGGAGAAGACAATGTAACTGTTATGAAGCGCGCACGTCGTGGAACTATTGCAGCAGGTTATTTCAAACTTCTTCCTGTATTTATGTTCCTTATCCCTGGTATGATTGCAATTGCACTTTCTAATAAAACTGGTAGTGGAATCACAATGGATATCACAAACCAGCATGATACTGACGGAGCATTTGCTATGATGGTAAAGAACATTCTTCCTGTAGGCGTTAAGGGCTTTGTAACTATCGGTTTCGTTTGCGCACTTGTAACATCACTAGCTGCATTCTTCAACAGTTGCGCTACCCTATTCACAGAAGACTTCTACAAGCCAATGAAGAAAGGTATGAGCGAGTCTCATTATGTTTTTGTTGGTCGTGTCGCAACAGTTGTTGTTGTTCTTCTCGGTCTACTTTGGCTTCCTGTAATGATGAACATGGGTAACCTATATAGCTATCTACAAGGAATCCAGTCATTACTTGCTCCTTCTATGGTTGCTGTATTCACATTAGGTATATTCTCTAAGAAAATCACTCCTAAAGCAGGAGAATGGGGACTTATCGGTGGTTTCATCATTGGTATGCTCAGACTATTGACAAACGTTATAACAGATTCTGGAAATTCAGTAATGAATGGTTCATTCTGGAATTCAACAGCATGGTTCTGGCAGACAAACTGGCTTATTTTCGAGTGCTGGCTTCTAGTATTCATTATCGCACTTATGATTATTGTATCATTCTTCACTCCTGCACCAACCAAGGAACAAATTGAAGCAATAACATTCTCAGGTGACTATAAGAAGCAAATAAAAGAAAGCTTCAATATATGGGATATTGTTGCAACTCTAGGAGTTGTAGCACTATGTGCAGCATTCTATATCTACTTCTGGTAAAAAATGTGGAGGGTTTCACAAATACAGATGAAACTCTCCACATTTTTATTGAAAGCATATAACATATATAAACTATGACACAATTTTATGGCGAACACACAAGACTGTTAGTTTCTGTGGACTGTATCGTATTTGGATTTGAGGAAGATAAGCTAAAACTGCTTATTGGCAAACGACAAATGGATCCTGGACGTGGAGAATTCTCACTATATGGTGGATTTGTCGGCATAGACGAAAGTCTTCCCGATGCAGCCAACAGAGTGCTAAGAGACTTGACCGGATTGGACAAACTGTATATAAAGCAGGTTGGCGCATTTGGTAACATTGACCGTGACCCAGGAGAGCGAGTTATATCAATAGCATATTGTGCACTGATAAACGTCAAGGATTACGATGATAACATAAGACAACAACATGGTTTGGAATGGGTTAACTTGGAAGATATGCCGAAGTTATATTCTGACCATAACATAATGGTCAGTAAAGCCATAAATATGTTGCGTAGACGCATCAACACAGAGCCTCTGAGCTTTAATCTGTTGCCTAACCTATTTACACTTACTCAGTTACAGCATGTATATGAAGCAATACTGGGAGAAGAAATTGACAAGCGTAACTTTAGAAAACGCATAAAAACAATAGATTTTATAGAAAAGACGGAACTTGTTGATAGAATTACATCTAAACGTGGAGCTGCTCTCTTCAGATTTAATAAGCGCGCTTACGAAGATGATCCTAATTTTAAACTATAAACAATAAAGATAATTATGCTGGAAGAATTAAAGGAAAAAGTATTCAAGGCTAATATTGATCTTGTAAAACATAATCTCGTAATCTTTACTTGGGGCAACGTTTCTGGTATTGATCGCGAAAAAGGATTAGTCGTTATCAAGCCATCAGGCGTAAGCTATGATAATATGAAGGCTTCTGATATGGTAGTCGTTGATTTGACAACAGGTAAAGTTGTTGAAGGTGACTTGAATCCATCTTCAGATACTCCTACACATTTGGAACTGTATCGCAATTTCCCTGAAATAGGCGGAGTTGTACATACTCATTCTACTTATGCAACTGCTTGGGCACAGGCTGGATGCGATATTCCAAATATCGGAACTACGCACGCTGATTATTTCCATGATGCCATTCCATGCACAGATGACATGGTTGAATCACAAATGGCTGAATATGAACTGAACACTGGTGTTGTAATAGTAGACAAATTCAAAAAGAACAATATCAACTATATTCACACTCCTGGTGTCCTCGTTAAAAATCACGGGCCTTTCTCATGGGGTAAAGATGCTGATAATGCCGTTTATAACGCTGTTGTAATGGAACAAGTAGCAAGAATGGCTTTTATTTCATTCAGCGTAAATCCACAAACAAAAATGAATCCTCTGCTAGTAGAAAAGCATTTCAACCGCAAACACGGTCCTAACGCTTATTACGGACAGAAAAAGAAATAACTATATTTAAATAATAATTAAAAACATAAAACTATGATCAAAGCATTTGAAAATTTCGAAGTATGGTTTGTAACAGGTGCACAACTTCTTTATGGAGGTGATGCAGTTGTTCAGGTAGACGGTCACTCAAAGGAAATGGTTGAAGGATTAAATAATTCTGGTAACCTTCCTGTTAAAGTTGTTTATAAGGGCACAGCTAATACTTCAGCAGAAGTTGCTGACGTTATGGCTAAAGCTAATAATGACAAGAAGTGTATCGGTGTAATTACATGGATGCATACATTCTCACCTGCAAAGATGTGGATTCACGGACTTCAGATTTTAAGAAAGCCTCTACTCCACCTTCACACACAATATAACCAGCAGATTCCTTATGACACAATGGATATGGATTTCATGAATCTTAACCAGAGTGCTCATGGTGACCGCGAATATGCTCACATCCTTTCTCGTTTACGTAAGCCACGTAAGACCGTTATCGGTTACTGGAAAGACGAGAAGACACAGGGACATATCGCAGTTTGGGAAAGAGTATGTGCTGGTTGGGCAGACTCTCAGGATATGCTTATCCTTCGTTTCGGCGACCAGATGAACAATGTTGCCGTAACTGATGGTGACAAGGTTGCTGCAGAGCAGGTTCTTGGATACCACGTAGATTATATGCCATTCTCTGAGGTTATGCCTTTCTTTGATGCTATCAAAGACGAGGAAGTAACAGCCTTGGTTAAGAATACATATTTCAACGATTATCAGGTTGATGCAACTATAAAGGATGAGAAATCAGAAGCATATAAGAAAGTATGGAATGCTGCAAAAGCAGAACTTACACTACGTGCTGTAATGAAAGCTAAGGGTGCAAAGGCATTCACAACAAACTTTGATGATCTTGGCGACGTAAACGTTGAAGAGACAGGTAGAGGTTTCGATCAGATTCCTGGTTTGGCTTCACAGCGCATGATGCATGACGGATTTGGATTCGGTGCAGAAGGTGACTGGAAGAGCGCAGCTTTATATCGTACAGTATGGTTCATGAGTCAGGGACTTGAAGGTGGTACATCTTTCCTTGAGGATTATACATTGAACTTTGATGGCGAGAATACATCTATTCTTGAATCACACATGCTTGAGGTTTGTCCTGACATCGCAGAGGAGAAGCCACGTCTTGAGGTTCACTTCCTCGGTATAGGTATTCGCAAGTCAGAGACAGCTCGCTTGGTATTCACAACAAAACAGGGTCATGGTGTTACTGCTACTGTTGTTGATATGGGTAACCGTTTCCGTCTTATCGCAAATGATGTAAACTTGATAAAGAGTAAAGCTCTTCCTAAGTTGCCAGTCGCATCAGCATTATGGATACCAGAGCCAACATTTGAGGTTGGTGTCGGTTGCTGGATGAACGCAGGTGGTACACACCATTCTTGCTTCAGCTTTGGCTTGACAGATGAGTATTGGCGTGATTATGCAGAAATCGCTGATATCGAGTGCTGCATCATCAACAAAGATACTGATATTGAGCGCTTCCGTCAGGATCTTAGAGTTAATGAGATATATTACATGTTAAATAAGGCACTTAGATAATTATGGCAAAATACGTAATCGGACTTGATTATGGATCTGATTCAGCACGCGCGTTGATCGTTAATGCTGAAAACGGAGAGACACTTGCTACAAGTGTGAAGTATTATCCGCGCTGGAAAGAAGGATTATATTGTAATCCTAAGATTAACCAGTGGCGTCAGCATCCAAAAGATTATCTTGAGGTCCTAGAAAATTCTGTAAAAGAAGCTTTGGCTAAATGCGACAAGGATGTTGCCAAGAATGTTGTAGGTATCGCCTTCGACACAACAGGTTCTACTCCTGCATTTACTGACGAGAACGGAACACCGCTTGCTTTACTTCCTGAATTTGAGGAAAACCCAAATGCAATGTTTGTATTGTGGAAAGACCACACTGCAGTAAAGGAAGCAGAAGAAGTTAACCAAAAGGTAACACTTGAACCAACCAATTATATCAAATATGAAGGTGGTATCTATTCTGCTGAATGGTTCTGGGCAAAGGCAATGCACGTAATCCGCCAGGATGCTGAAGTTGCAAAGAAAGCATATTCTATCGTTGAATATTGTGAATGGTTGCCAGCTGTATTGACTGGAACAACAGGACTTGACAAACTAGTACGCTCTCGTTGCGCAGAAGGTCATAAGGCTATGTGGAATGAAGAATGGGGAGGTTTACCACCTGTTGACTTCATTGAGCATCTTGAACCTAAACTCAAGGGTGTTCGCGAACATCTAGGCAACAATGCTGAAACAGCAGAAAAGCCAATAGGTCATTTATGTAAAGAATGGGCTGAGAAGTTAGGACTGTCAGAAAACGTTGTCGTTGCTGGTGGTGCTTATGATTGCCACATGGGTGCTGTAGGTGCAGGTGTTACTCCTCATACATTGGTTAGAGTTATCGGTACATCTACTTGTGATGTAATGGTAGCCAACTACAATGAAGTTGGTGACAAATGCATTAAAGGTATCTGTGGTCAGGTAGACGGCAGCGTTATACCAGGAATGGTAGGACTCGAAGCTGGTCAATCTTCATTTGGTGATGTATATGCCATGTTCCGCAGAATATTGGAGTGGCCATTGCGCACTCTTATACCTGGAGAGCATAATCAAGATGCTATTGATGCAGCTTGCGACAAGATAATCCCTGAACTAACAAAAGAAGCTGAGAAGATACCTGTATCTGAGTCTACTGTACTTGCTACAGACTGGATAAATGGTCGTCGCACTCCTGATGCTAACCAACTATTGAAGGGATCTATTGCTGGTTTTACTTTGGGCACAACAGCTCCACAAGTATTCCGTGCTCTTGTTGAAGCAACAGCCTATGGAACAAAAGCTATCGTAGACCGTTTCGAAAACGAAGGTGTACGTATTGATGATGTTATTGGAATTGGTGGAATTGCACTAAAATCACCTTTCGTGATGCAAACAATGTGTGATGTAATCAACAAACCAATAAAGGTGTGCAAGACGGATCAGGCATGTGCTCTTGGTGCAGCAATGTTCGCAGCTACAGCAGCCGGAGTGTATGGAAAGGTAGAAGATGCTATCGCAGCAATGAATAGCGGATTCTCTAAAACTTACGTACCTAATCCTGAAAATGTAGAAGCTTACGGTGAGATTTACAAATCTTATGTTAAATTGGGTAAATTCACAGAAGAAGAGCTATATAAGGACTAAACTCCTATTTATAATATGTATTGCGTAGGGGATTTCCCTGCGCAATCGTATTATACATATAAAGTAAACTGCTAATAACCAAAAGTAACAGTAATGAAAAGACTTATTATCTCGACTGTTCTTTCTGCCGCATGCGCATTTGTCGCATCCGCACAGAATTCAACAGTAACAATTCATGCCGATCAAGGTAAGAATATTATCAATAAAGAAATCTATGGGCAATTTGCAGAACATCTTGGTTCATGCATTTATGGTGGTCTTTGGGTAGGTCCGCAATCAAACATACCTAATACCGATGGATATCGTAATGATGTGCTAAAGGCATTGATCGATTTAAAAGTTCCAGTACTTAGATGGCCTGGAGGTTGCTTTGCTGACGAATACCATTGGATGGATGGTATTGGTCCTAGAGATAAGCGACCAAAAATGCAGAATAATAACTGGGGCGGAACCATTGAAAATAACTCTTTTGGTACTCATGAGTTCTTAAACCTTTGCGAAAAGATAGGTGCAGAGCCATACATTAGTGGTAATGTAGGTTCTGGTTCTGTTGAGGAGCTTGCAAAATGGGTTGAATATATGACTAGCGATGGTGATACACCAATGGCAAATCTACGTCGCAAAAATGGACGTGAGAAATCTTGGAACGTTAAATATCTTGGTGTAGGAAACGAAAGCTGGGGATGTGGCGGAAACATGCGACCTGAATATTATAGCGATTTGTTCCGTAGATATTCTACTTACTGCAGAAATTACGACAATCATAAATTGTTTAAGATTGCATCTGGTGCAAGCGACTATGATTATGATTGGACTAAAGTGTTGATGAATAATGTTGGCAACCGTATGAATGGCTTGTCATTACACTATTATACAGCGACAGGTTGGAATGGAAGCAAAGGATCTGCTACTAAATTCTCTAATGATGATTATTATTGGACTTTAGGCAAATGCTTAGAAATTGAAGACGTCATAAAGAAACATAGTGCCATTATGGATGAAAAAGATCCTAAACAGCACATCGGACTTCTTGTTGATGAATGGGGTACTTGGTGGGACGAGGAACCTGGAACTATTAAAGGACATCTATTTCAACAGAACACAATGCGTGATGCCTTTGTTGCAGCTTTGTCTCTAGACGTTTTTCATCGTCATTCCGACAGAGTACGTATGGCTAATATAGCTCAAATAGCGAATGTTCTACAGAGTATGATTCTCACAGACACAAATGGGAACGGTCACATAGTACTGACTCCAACATATCATGTTTTCAGAATGTATCAGCCATTCCAAGATGCAACATATCTCCCACTCGATGTTAAGTGCGACTCAATGAAAGTTCGTGATAACAGAACTATTCCTATGGTATCAGCAAGTGCAGCTAAGA
>OCVT010000305.1_pt1 | contig 19561 bp, 16 predicted proteins | sample 1539111 | NCBI WGS metagenome assembly OCVT01 (sample SAMEA3991482, study PRJEB22521) | metagenome | biome: anthropogenic terrestrial biome; feature: sewage plant; material: raw primary sludge | place: Sweden | collected 2012-09-26 | reverse complement strand
CAAGGCTCGGAGCATTAAAAGGCTTTAGCGTAGCAAGTGGCATTTTTAGCTTTCGAAGCTTAGCGCCGGCGTCTTTCGGTTCCTTTCTTCGCTAAAGAAGAAAGGAACGAGCAAAGTTCACCACAAAAGAAAGGAACAAAAAAACGAACAACACACAGACATTTTCTCTAAATTAGAGGACAAAAGCGCAAACACATGAAAGAGGGGACAATAATACGCAGCCAAGACGCGATGGAGCATAAAGCCCTGGAAATGGGATTTTTACCACTATTCAGCAATGAGATAAAAGGTTTCTCGGTAGAAGAAATGGCACCCAAAGAGCTGTGGTTCAACGACGAGTGCGATGGACCATGGGAGTGGAAAGGTCCCATCATCTGCAACGGTGGCTGCGCCTACGGCAAACTATTCAGAGGCAAAGCGGGATTTGTGAGCATGGAATGGCTGCCCGACCTTGCGAACTGCCGTCGCCACGGTTACAAGATGCGTCCCAAAAGTGCCAGCAAAGAACAGGAAATATATGCCGCGATTGTGCAGAACGAATCACTACTTACCACTGAAATAAGACAGACCTGCGGAATGAACCAGACCCGCGCACCACGTCTGAACCCATTGGAAAAGATAGAGGCCGAACAGACCCACAGGCTACACACCAAAAGAAACAGCGGCGAAAGTATGGAAACCATACTCACCCGCTTACAGATGCACACCCTCATAGTGGTGGCCGATTTTGAATACAAGCTGGACAAACACCAGCAGCCCTATGGCTGGGGCATCGCCCGATATACCACGCCCGAACTGCTATATGGCGCCGACGTACTGGCCTGCAAACGAAGTCCCGAAGAATCAGCCCAGCGGATAGCAAGGCATTTGACCACCATACTGCCACAAGCCACCGAACGCCAAATAAAACACCTGATGGGATTGGACAACATCTGAAGATGGTTAAATGGAACAAAAAACGGCAAAAAAGTAAAAAAAGTATAATACAATGCTGCATAACATAGCCTTACATTTGACATCAGACCACTCCACAAGCTATCTTTGTAGCACTATCGAGAGTTGGTCCATAGGGCCACACCAACCGAACGCAGGCCACACGGTGGTAAAATGACAGGGCGTCCATCAGGACGCAAAGGCCTGCATCCACTGAGGCCGGATACGCCTTCTGGTGGCGACACATGCGATTTGTCTTGGCCATAAACAACAAAAGTTATCCGTACAAGGTCTCCCCTAATAAGGAGGCCTTTTTTTTGATGATTTTTTAGGCAAAAAATTTTCCTTTCTGAAAAAATAGTACGTTATTTGCATCTGCATAATAGTAAATAATTTTCAAAATGAAATATTTAGGTTATATTTTAGCATTGGTTGCAGCATTGCTGCTTATTCTCCACTACGTCAGCGGAGGCACAAGCAACACCCTGCTGGCCATCTCAATGACATTGTTCGCGTTATCCATCATCGTACCCAACGTTTACAACTGGATACAGACCAAGCGATAAAACGGACAAAAATCCGGCAAAGCGGACGGAAACGTAAAAAGCGTGGCCAACTGACGGCTACGCTTTTTTTATCGGCAATTGCGAACCAAGACATTACTCAACAGAAAGACAATCCATGGCATCAAACGCATCATATCTACAGATAGAAGGGCTGACCAAATCATTCGGCGCGCGCACCCTGTTTCACGACTTGAGCTTCGGCATATCAGAAGGCCAGCGCGTGGCACTGATAGCACGCAATGGCTCGGGCAAGACCACCCTGCTGAACATCATAGCAGGCAACGAGCCCTACGACAGCGGCTCCATCTCGTTCAAACGGGACCTGCGCGTGGGCATTCTGCCTCAAGACCCTAAATTCGCACCAGGACTGACCGTGCTGCAAGCCTGTCTGAAGTGCGACAACGACCAGGTGAAAGCCATTGAACGATATGAGGAGGCGACACTCCACCCCGACAATGAAAAGGAACTGAACGAGGCCATGGCCATGATGGACGCTCACAAGGCATGGAACTTTGAGACCCGCATAAAACAGATTCTGGGCAAACTGAACCTGCACGACCTGGACCAGAAGGTTGACAATCTGTCGGGCGGACAGCTGAAACGAGTGGCTCTGGCCAACGTGCTGATTACAAACCCTGAGCTGCTGATTCTGGACGAGCCCACCAATCACCTCGACCTGGCTATGGTGGAGTGGCTGGAAGACTACATCGGAGCCTCGCGCATGGCACTTTTGATGGTGACTCACGACCGATACTTTCTGGACCGCGTTTGCGACACCATTCTGGAGATTGACCAGCAGCAGCTTTACACCTACCACGGCAACTACAGCTACTACCTTGAGAAACGACAGGAACGCCACGACGCCCAGAATGCCGAGCTGGCCCATGCCAACAACCTATTCCGCAAAGAACTGGAATGGATGCGGCGACAGCCTCAGGCCAGGGGCACAAAGGCTCAATACAGAATTGACGCCTTCCACGAGCTGGAAGAGAAGGTGAAAAAACGGCACGATTCCGATAATGTCAGCCTTGGAATGAAAGCCTCCTACATCGGCAGCAAGATTTTCGAGGCCAAATATATCAGCAAAAGTTTCGGCGACTTGAAGATTCTGGACAACTTCTACTACAACTTCGGCCGATACGAGAAACTCGGCATCGTGGGCGCCAACGGAACTGGCAAATCAACTTTTGTGAAGATGCTGATGGGTGAGGTCCAGCCCGACACCGGCACCATTGATGTGGGCGAAACCGTACGATTCGGCTACTTCAGCCAGACTGGAATGAAGTTTGACGAACAGATGAAGGTGATTGACGCAGTGCGCGACATTGCCGAAGAGGTGGATATGGGTGACGGACACAAACTGAATGTGGCACAGTTCTTGCAGCACTTTCTATTTGAACCCGCCCAGCAACACGACTTTGTGAGCAAGCTCAGCGGAGGCGAGCGACGGAGGCTATACCTCTGCACAGTATTGATGCAGAACCCCAACTTCCTGGTACTGGATGAGCCCACCAACGACCTCGACATTGTGACGCTGAACATTCTGGAGGAATATCTGCGCAACTTCAAGGGCTGCGTGATTGTGGTGTCGCACGACCGATATTTCATGGATAAGGTGGTAGACCATCTGCTGGTGTTCCACGGCAATGCCGATGTACAGGATTTTCCTGGCAACTATACCGACTACCGCGAATACAAGGAACTGAAATTGCAGCAGGAACGGCAGGAGAAGGAACAGAAAGAACGGGAGCAAAAAGAGAAGGAGCAACGGACCGCACAGGCTCAGCCCAACAGCAGTGCTACTGCCACTACCAACGCAGCCGGACATGCCCGCAAACTCACCTTCAAGGAGAAGACGGAGCTGGACAAGCTCACCGCCGAGATTGACAAACTGGAGAGCGAGAAAAAAGAGATTGAAACAGCCCTGTCGGGCGCCACTCTCAGCAGCGACAAGATTGTGGAAATGTCGAAACGCATCGCCGCCGTAAACGACGAGCTAGACGAGAAATCGATGCGCTGGCTAGAATTGAGCGAGATTGCCGAAGGGTAAACATAAACAGACAAGATATGAAACGGTTACTGATTTTTTTCTTTCTTCTGACGGCAGTCGCCGCCGATGCACAGCAACAGCAAGAGGACCTGCTGGACGAACGCCAGGTGCAGAATGGAATACAGCAGATTGAAAATGCCAACTACAACTACTTCAGCAACGCTGGCTGGTTTTCCACCTGGAACACGCTGAGCTCATGGTATGCCGACGTAATTCTGACCAATCAGGAGGCCAAAGGGTATCTGCAACAGGCACTCAACAGCCGCGAGGTGTATCAACGCTTTGACGAGCTGAACTATCTGAAGCAGAACGGCAGCCTGCGCAATGGGCAAATCGCCGACTTCAACGATTACATTGAAAAGATAATCTGGAGAGAAATTGACCGGATGTATCCACCTGAGCAATAAAACGAAAGAAACAGAGAGAGCATGAAGAATGAAGAGCCTGACATCAGACTGTACTTTGACCAACCCCACCCTGCGCCGATGGCCGCACCCTATATGGATGCCGATGGCACACTGGGAGTCCAGCTGACTGCCGAGGGATATAATGTAGCCATTGTGGGCGTACAGAGCGAATACCATTCATTGGCCAACAAGGGATGCGCGCTGGCCCCCGATGCCATCCGCAAATATCTGTACGCGCTGTGCGGCAGCTTCAAGAACATCAAAATTGCCGACTTGGGCAACATCAAGGCCGGAAAGACTGAACGTGACACGCTGTTCGCACTGAAGAGCGTGGTGACGCATCTGGACCAGCACCATGTCACTACGGTGGTGCTGGGCGGGACGCAGGACCTGACCGTACCAATATACATGGGACTGAAATCGAACCGCAAGGAGATGAATATGGCGGTGATTGACTCCCGCATCGATGCCCAAAAGGCTGCGGGGAAGTTCAACTCACAAAGCTGGATGAACAAACTGACAGCTGACAAGGCTTTGAAAAAATGCGATTTGTTGGCCTTTCAGGGGTATCTGATATCGGAACACCAATACGAGACCTTGCTGGTCCGCAATCTCATCGACCCGCAATACCGTCTGGGCAAGCTGCGCAACAACCTGATTGCCGCCGAGCCCGTACTGCGTGATGCCGACCTGCTGAGTTTCGACATCAATGCCATCAGACAAGCCGACGCCCCTGGCTGCGGCACACCCTCTCCCAATGGGTTGACAGGCGAGGAGGCCTGCCAACTGATGCGTCTGGCCGGATGCAGCGATCGTATCGGAGCCATGGGTCTGTTTGAGGTGAACCCCAATACAGACCAGGGTGAACAGACCGCCGCGCTGTCCGCCCAGCTGACCTGGCACTTTCTGGAGGCGCTGGACAACCGCATCGGTGACTACCCCGCCCAATCCATCAGCAAATATCAGAAATACGTGGTGCCTATCACCGATGACACCGATATGATTTTCTTTCACGGGCAGCTCCGCAACAGATGGTGGATGGCTATACCCATGAAAGACAAGACGCGTATTGTGGCCTGCAGCGCCAGCGACTATGAACAAGCCAGCAACAGCAAGGCGCCCGATATCTGGTACCGCTACTTCATGAAATAAAACAAATGAACATCGACCCATACCGCTCCGACCCGCTGGTGAAGGAGTACATACAATACCTGAGCATTGAACGGGGATTATCGGACAATACCCGCGATGCCTACCTTGAAGACCTGGCCAAGCTGCTGTCGTATCTGAAGGATGCACACATCAGTCCACTGGAGGCCAAGCTGGAACATCTGCAAGACTTTGTGATTGACCTGTCGGATGTGGGCGTGTGCATGCGCTCAGTGGCCCGCATTGTATCGGGCGTAAAAGCTTTCTACCGATTTCTGCTGATAACCGACAAACTGCAGATTGACCCCACCGAGCTGCTGGATGCCCCCCAGATAGGCAAACATCTGCCCACCGTACTGACGGTAGAAGAGATTAACAGCATAGAGGCCGCCATTGACCTGAGCGAGCCTATGGGGCACCGCAACAAGGCCATGATTGAGGTGCTGTATGGCTGTGGACTGCGTGTTTCGGAAATGCTGGGGCTGGAGATTTCAAGCATCTTTGAAGAGGAACAATACATCAGTGTGATAGGAAAGGGCAATAAACAGCGGCTGGTGCCCATATCTCCGCCTGCCCTCAAGCAGATTGGCTACTGGATGCAGCAACGGGCCAAACTGGACATCAAAAGGGGAAATGAGGACTTTCTGTTTCTAAACCGACGGGGCAGCCAGCTGAGCCGGGTAATGGCATTCAACATCATAAAGGACCTTGCAGCCAAAGCTGGCATTGAAAAGAACATCAGTCCACATACCTTCCGCCACTCGTTTGCCACCCACCTGCTGGAGGGGGGCGCCAACCTGCGCGACATTCAGGAAATGCTGGGACACCGTTCCATTCTCACCACCGAAATTTATACTCATCTGGACATCAACCTGCTACGCGACAATATCATGCAGTTTCATCCTTTTTTCCAGCACAAGGCAAAAGGGAAGAACACCCTATAAAATCAAGGATTTCTGAGCTTGGCCCAGCGGCCTATCTTCGCCAATGAAGAAGGCAGCAAATTTATTATCGCCACCCCATTTGCGGGTGTCCCCGTCCTTTGTTTCGCATCGGCGTGAACTTATCCACCAAGACGAAAGCAGTGGAGAAATGGATGATAGGATAAAAGAGCCCTTCTCCCGTCTCTTTTTTTATTGGTAAATATTTGCCAACCAACCACAAAAAAGAGGCTGCGAAAACATTCGCAGCCTCTCCGGTCTTTCTTGTCTTTTAACCGAATTTAGAACTAAACTACAAATCATATATAAAACTACCGAAGTTTCACAACTTCAATTGAATTTATACAATGATCGTACCAAAATATAGCGTTCGCGTTAAAAATATCATTTTCTCTCCAAGAAATCTTTAATAGCTCCGCGCTTGTCGAGCAGCAGCGCCAAAAAGAAGAATGCAAGCAGCGAAATAGGCAGACTCAAAGCCAAGGTGCGCTGGAAGGTATTGAGCACCTTAATCAGCACAAACTCGCTGGCAAAATTGACGCTATTGGCATTCACCACACGTTCATACTGATTGGAGTTCATATCCTTTTCAAGTGAGAGTATGTCGCCATGGTAAAGCTGCTTGTCTTTCTCTGTGAGAAAGAGGGAACCATCAAGTTTCATATCTGGGTCCGTCTTCTTGAAATACTGGATGCGGCGCAGACTGTCGAGCAACTGCACCTCCTTGCCAATACTGGAGATACGGCCGTCGAGCTGGGCCAGACGTTCAGCATTCATTTTGACTACTATCGGGTTATGGTCGAAATAGTACTGCAATCCTTTTTGCAGGAGTGCCATGTTGGTAGTGTCAGACACTACAAGACGAATGAGCAGACGGTCCTCCATCTGGCGCTTGGTGGTGTCGGCCACATAACGGCCGTAGCACACCTCATCGGGCGTACCATCGCGCAACTTGTCAATGTAGAAAAATGAATTGGCCGAAAGGATGCGGTTGCACACCTGGGGCTTCAGTCCCAGCAATGAACTCATTGCCACACGGTCATTGTTGACACAGAAACGATTGAGCGATGCCACTTGGTCGTGAAAATAGAAGGCATCTATCACATTGATTCGGATTTCGGCTTCCATCTGATAGCGGCGATTGGTTGGGCGGGACCAATAAGCCGTAAAAACCAGCGCCGCCACCACAGCCACCACCACAAACGAGCGTTTGCGGTAAGCGAAGCGGAGTATCCACGCCAAGGCATGGCCCACTGCCATAATCATGCCGGCACATTTTCGGGACAGCATCGACAGAATGTCGAACAAATCCACCTCTTTCTTTTCATTACTGTTTTCCATGAGTAATCATTATTTTTTATTTATATTTTATTTTGTTGCAATGTAAGAATCAACATTCTATAAGAATCTCTAATTGATAGGACGCAACCATCTCTCCGGATTTTGGAGCGTCTTTTCCTTCCAAATCTGGAAGAAAAGCGTGGACTGCCCTGGGTCATCGGGGTCAGAATAGACACGGCCCAGTTTCTGTCCCCTTTTCACCATCTGAAAACGTTTTACATAGAGATTGGTGAGATTGGCATAGACCGTCAAAAAATTGCCATGACGGACAATAACCGCACTATTGCTGCCAGGAATGGAGAATACCTGCGTGACCTGACCCTCGAACACCGAGATGGCATCAGAACCGACCGGCGTAGCTATATAGACGCCCTTGTTGTCGGTGGTGACGTTCTCGAGATAAGGATGCGCCTGCAAGCCGAAATGGCCCGCGATGGAACCCTGGCGTACTGGCCAATGCAACGACCCACGCTGTTTGGCAAAGTTGTTGCAATCGGCAGTATATTGAGCCTGTTCCCTATCAAGTTTTGAAGGGGAGTCCTGCCTGGTCTTGGCCGAAGGGGCTTGTTTCCCTTGCTTGCGGGACTGAGGGGCAGAGGCCTTTCGGCTGTTGCGCTGATGTTCCTCCCTTATCTGTTGAGCCCTGCGGGCGGCGGCCCTTGCCTCCTGCGCTATCAAGTCCTGAATGCGGCGATCCAGATTGTCGGAAGCTCGCTGCTGACGGTTGAGCTCTGCCCGTAACGACTTACGCTGTTGACGGAGGGAGGCTACCAATGCCTTTTGCTGCACCTTTTCCTCCTCCAGTTTCTTTTTCTCACTCTCGCGTGCCGCCAACAGCCGTTCCGACTCGTCTTTAGCCGTTTGCAATTCCTTACGCTTGGCCAACAGGTCCTGCCGCGAGGTCTGAATCTCATTGGCCTGACGGCGACGCATCACCGCGAATTGACGGAGATAGCGCAGACGGAGGTAAGACTGCTGTACCGTACGCGCCGAAAAGATAAAGAGCAGACGGTCATAAACCGTATTCTTCTGATAGGCCAGATATATCAGCTGCACATACTTGCGCTTGGCCACGTTATAGTCCATTTCCATTCGCAATATGTCGGCATTCAGCTGGTCGATATGGGCTGCCAGGTCGGCGATATCCTGCGACTGCTGCTGAATGAGCCTATTGCGGGACTCGATGGTACGGTTCAATCTTTCCACCTCTTGGATAGTCTGACGCGTAGAACGACGATTGCGCGACAAATTCCGGTCGATAGAGCGGACCCGCTGGTCCACTTTGTTCTTTTGCTTTTTCAGTTGCTTGAGTTGGGTATTATTGGCTGCCATCAAAGAGAGAGAAAGGGCATCACCCGACCAGAAAGCCAGGCCCGCCAACAGCAATATGTAACCCAACCGCCGCCTCATTTATCAGAACGAGCCAAGAAGTTCATCCATGGTAACCTGCTTATAGGAGGCGGGAATTTTAAACTCAAAATTGCGGTCTCTGTCCAGTTCCACATTTTTGTACTGAATATCCACCTGGCGGTGAAAATCAGGACCCGCTATTTTCAGCGAAAGCTGTTTGGGGAAATTGACCGAATTGTATTGGGCAAAATCAGAATAACTCCAGCGCATGGAATATTGGTTGCCTGCCGAAATCATACCCCCTATCAGCTTTTTCAGATTGTCGAAGTAAAACTCCTGCGACACCTTGTCGTCGGACCGTGCAAAGAGCACCTGATCGGCAATATTTGTCACCTTGAAATCTGACTGGAGCGGAATATACGGGCTGTTGTAGATGAAAACACGGTCGGTGAAAATGGACTCGAACGCATTATAGTTCATGGCCATGCCAAAATGGGCTTGTGCCTCGGCAAACGAGCAGGAGAAATAACGCTTGTTGATGCGGTCCATAATGGTAACTCCTTGCTTGTTGATGGCAATGCGGGCAAACTCCATATTGACACCAAGAAACGGAGTGATGGAGCAGATGATGATGCTATCGCGGGCAATGCGGATGGAGCCATTCAGACTTGTCTGATTACCGCTGGCATTGACCAGCGTGAAGGTGGTCTTATCCATACTGAGCGTGCGGAAGCCCACATTGACCTCCTTGACGTGGTTGGCATCGTTGATGGTGGCAGCCTGTTTCTGATGGGTACCCGACTTGGAGGCCGAAGCCTGACGCTGGGTGGCACAGCCGCTCAGCAGCATGGTTGCCGCCAGCAGCACAGCCCCGAAATATTTGCAATTTAAAGAATTCATATCTCTTATTTTTCTTTGTCCAATTTATCAAAATATTTACCAGTCTCCACCTTGTGCATCAGCAACGCACTAGGGTTCTTGGCGATTGACACTGCCTGATTCCAGGCTTTGACTCCCTCGGCCTCCTCGCCATTCTTGTAGAGTATGTCGCCATAATGTTCCAGCACATCGGCATCCTTGTCGCCTCCGTAATTGACTGCCTGCTGTATATACATCTTGGCCGTGGCATAGTTGCCCTGCTTAAAATATATCCAGGCATAAGTATCCAGAAAGGTAACGCTCTTGGGATCCTTCTGCAACGACCGTCCGCTCAGCCGCTCCGCCTTATCAAGGTCGCCGTTGTTGACTGCGAGGGTGTAGGCGTAATTGTTGAGCACCAGGGCATTGTCGGGATTGGACGCCAACGCCAGCTCATAATAGTAATAAGCCGAATCGGCCATGCCCGACTTCTGCATATACACATCCGCAATGACCCCATAGACCAGCGAAGTGCGCTGTTTCTCGGAATTATCGGCCGACAGCAGAGTGGCAGCCTGTTTCCACTGGCGCAATGCGAGAGAATCGTGTCCCCGCTCCATATCAAGCGACCCCTGATAAAAATGGAGCGTTCCGTTCTCAGGGTTGGCAGCCAATGCCTCTGACAGTGTGGACGCATAACGCACACTGTCGTTCATCTGCTGATAATAATCTATAAGTATCAGCCACGAAGCCGCATTGTGCGGATTGACCTTGATGGCCTGACGCACATAGTCGAAACCCGCCGTGTTGTTGTGCGTCAACAGATAATTGGCATACAGAAGATAAGACCCTTCCTGCATCGGATTCTGGCGGATAAAATTTCTGTAATCGTTCTCGCTGAAATAGAGTGACAGGCTTGAATCGGCCACTGCCGAAACAAAAAGGGAACGGCGGGACTCAAAATCGAGTGTGGAATCAGCTATCAGCTGCTTCATCAGCACCACCGCCTCGGCATCACGATGCTGGTCAAGATAGAGGGTGGCCAGCTGGCGGGAGATATCAGAGCGCTGGTTGGGAAACTTGGCATCGAGCTGTTTGTAGAGTTTCTCAGCACGCTTGTGGTCACCCATGATGGAATACACATTCCCCTTGATAAGATAATAACGGAGATTGGACGGGTCAGACTGAATGAGCTTGTCCATCTCGGCAATGGCCTGTTTCCGCTTATTCAGTCCCAAATAAAGGCGAGCCTTCTCGGTAGAGACCTGTTCGTTGATTCCCGTCTCACTCTCATATTTGTTCCAAGTAGCTATAGCCTGCATCTGCTGCCCATTCTGTTCATAGAGCGAAGCCAGAGCCTGAAGGTCATCCGTCTTTTGTGGATATTTGTCGGCAATGGCCTGATAACCACTGATGGCCGCCTTGATGTCACCCGTCTGGGCCCGCAGCAAGGCATTGGCGCGCTGAATCCAGTAGTTGTCCGGTTCCAGACGGGCTGCCTTGGCCATATATGCCGAGGCAAGCTCAGGCTGACGGGCCGAAATGCACATATTGGCCAAATCCATATAGACCGCTGCATTGGTAGAATCCTCAGCCACATATTTTTCCAAAAGTATCCTGGCCGAATCCGGCTTTCCGCCCTTCTTGTAGCAGAGCGCCTGAAGATAGCAGGCATGGAGGCTCAAGTCAGAAGGGAGTGTCCGCATGGTGTCAGTAACAAAGATATCCTCGACCGCAAGGGCGGGCAAGGACAACATAAGCGACAATAGAGAAACAATGAATCTGGATGACATAACAAAAAGAATTGAGGAAAACCCTAACGACCAGAATGGCCAAAACCACCCTCGCCCCGCTCGGTGACATCGAGCGAATCCACTGGCTGCCACTTCACCTGCTCACAGCGCGCCACCACCATCTGGCAGATGCGGTCGCCGTTGTTGATAGTGAACGGCTCGCTGGAGAGGTTAATCAAGATGGCCTTAATCTCGCCACGATAGTCGGCATCAATGGTGCCAGGCGAATTGAGGACCGTGATGCCATGCTTGGCTGCCAGGCCGCTGCGCGGACGAATCTGCGCCTCAAAACCAGCAGGCAACGCGATGGAGATGCCCGTAGGCACCAGGCAACGCTGCATGGGCTGGAGCTCCAGCGGTTGCTCAAGATTGGCACACAAGTCCACTCCCGCCGACAGCGGAGTGGCATACGCGGGCAACGGATTGCCCGATTTATTGATAATCTGAACTTCCAATTTGATTAAAGTCTGTTTAACCTAAATATGCGAAAATACCACTTTTATTTTATATTTCACCTAAAAAAAACGGTTTTTCAGAAGTGCGCGAACAAAGGCAAGGTTTTTAGCGCTTAAATGTTTACTTTTGCACATTAGATAGGAGAAGGAGAAAAAGAAGGAAATGAGACAGCTAAAAAGGATAATATTGGCAGCAGGACTGGGATGGGCCTGTCTGACGGCCGCCGCACAGCAACAGGTTGTGCGCCAGTTTGTGAACAGCAACGGATTGAGCGCCGCGGGCATTGGCATCATGGTGAAAGAGGTGGAGACGGGCAAAGTGGTGGCCCAATACCAACCGGAAACCAACCGCATACCCGCCTCTACCACCAAGCTGCTGACCACCGCCACCGCACTTGAAGTGCTGGGCGACAGCATGCGCTTCGAGACCCGCATCACCTATTCCGGCTACATCAAAGACTCTGTGCTGCACGGCAACCTATATGTAGTGGGCGGCGGCGACCCCTCGCTGGAGTCCGATTTCTTTGTTCACAATGGCATCTTTGCCAAGATGGTAAGTGCCATACACAGAGCCGGCATCCGACAGATTGATGGGAAAATAATAGGCGATGCTTCCCTCTACACGGTCCGCAACGTACCTACCCAATGGCTGATTGAGGATGTGGGGTCCTACTATGGTCAAACCCCTTCGGCCCTCGCATTCAACGATAACCTCTTCTTCCTTACTTTCGCACCCACCGACAGCATACGTCCCCCTCACCTCGAGGCCATTCTGCCCCACACCCGCTTGCTGCGGATTGACAACCAGCTGACATTGGGCAACCCGATGTGGTGGCACGTATACGGCGATAGCCACTCGTGGTACAAGATAATACGCGGCGAGGTGCCTGCTACTCGAAAAACCCTGATAAGGGTAGAGAATCCCGAGCCTGCCCTGCTGGTGGCCGACTCGCTCAGCCGCGAACTCTACCGCCATGGCATCCACAACCGCGGAGCAGGAAGCACCCAATGGACCAAAGTGAGAGCCCCCAAGAGCCCGTGCATATATGTGCACTACTCACTGCCACTGCGCGACATTATTGCAGTGACCAATCACAAGAGTGTCAATCTCTTTGCCGAAAACATATTTCTGTATCTGGCACTGCGCATCAATGTCACTGGCGACTACGAGCACGCCATCAACTCGGTAACACGGTTCTGGAACGGGAAGGGGCTTGATTGCAGCCATATACATCAGGTGGACGGCTCCGGGCTCTCCATGAAGAATGCGCTGAACCCTGACTTCATGACCAACCTGCTGGTATACATGAAACGCGACAGCAAATATGCCGATGCCTTCACCGCCTCGCTGGCCACCGCTGGCGTAAACGGGACGGTAAAGACCTTCCTCACCGGCACTCCACTGCAAGGCAAGATGCTCGCCAAAAGTGGCAGCATGGACCGTGTGCAGAACTTCTGCGGATACATCATCTACAAGCAGAAATGGTATGCCTTCACCATCATGGTCAACAATTTTGACTGCTCGCGCAAGGACCTGCGCAAGGCCATGTCAACCTTCTTCAACAATCTGATGAAACAAGTGGGCAACTGAACGGACCAAAATTCCAATTCATCGAAAAAAAACGAAGATAAGAACAACTCATTTAACAAATAAGATATTTTTATTCAGTATTTTATCCAAAAAAATATACTTTTGGCAGAAATAAAAAACTGAATAATGAGAAGAGCTCCACTGATAGTAATGATAGGTCTGGCCGCAGGTGCCATGCCTCTGGCAGCCCAGACGACAGACAGCACGCAGGCCAGCCACGGCAGCTACCTGTTCACACTGGACCAGTGCCTGCAATATGCCTTTGGAAACAGCTACGAGCGTCAGAGCTTGAAGCTGACCGAAAAGTCGAGCGATGAGAGCATCAATCAGGCCAACAGCAACCGACAACCCAGCGTGAATGCCAGCGCTGGCGAAAACGCCACCCACACAGGCGGCGACGACAATGTGGTGTTCAACGGCAATGCCGGCATCAATGCCAGCGTAAATCTGTATGAGGGTGGAAGCATCAAGAATACCATTGCCCAGACCAAACTGCAAAAGGAAAATGCCGAACTGAAAACCGCGCAATACGATAACAGTCTCACCATAGAGATTCTGAACACCTTTCTGGATGCACTGAAAAACGGGGAACTGCTGAAATACAAGACCGCCATTGTGGCCACCAGCAAGGAGCAAGCCCAACAGGGCAAAAAAAAGTATGCCGCCGGCAATCTGCTGGAAAGTGATTATCTGGTGCTGAAGGCACAATACACCGCCAACCAGACTGACACACTCGATGCCTACATATCGCGCAACAACAGTCTGCTGACGCTCAAAAAACTGATGTCGATGGATGCCGATGCCAATCTTGACATTGTTTATCCCGACACCACGGCCATGGACGGACTGGCACTGCTGCCTAGTCAGGACGACGAGGTGAACAAGGCGCTGCAAACAATGCCAGAACTGAAACTGGACCAAAAGGCCATCGACATTGCCCGGCAAAGCACAGAGATAACCCGCTCGGGCAATCGCCCCACACTCACCGCCAATGCCGGCATAGGAACCAGTCACCGCGATTTTGACAACTTCGGGCAACAACTCGGCGACAACTTCTACCAGCAAGTGGGCATCAACTTCAGCATGCCACTCTACGATCGTGGCCAGACAAAATCGAAAATAGCACAGAACAAATACGCCGAGCAACAAGCGGCACTGGACAAGCAACAGGACGAACTGACCATACGGCAGACCGTGATTGAGCAATACCAGAATGTGAAGCTGGCCTACAACCGCTACAAGATGGCCAAGGAAAAATGCGACGCCTACAAGGCCGTGTACGATGTGTATAATGTGAAATTCAAAATGGGAGCCGTAGTGATTACCGACCTGCTGCAACAGCAGGACAACTACATCAGCGCCATCAACGACTACATTCAGGCCAAATACAGTTTTCTGCTAAGCCGCAAGATTCTGGATGTATATACGGGAGAGGCGGTCTCCATGAAGAACTGACACAACAAGCAATAAAAAAGGATACAAAAATATGGAAGCAAAAACGAAAAAGAGAATCATCATCGGTGTGGCTGTGGCGGCTGTGGCCCTCATTGCCTACCTGATATTCAGGCCAAGCGACAAAGAGGTGACTTTCAAGACGCAAGTGATAAAGCGGGACACCATAGAAACCACCGTTACCGCCACCGGCAGCGTGGAACCCGTTGATGAGGTGACAGTGGGCACACAGGTGTCAGGCATCGTGCAGAAAATATACGTGGACTACAACAGCCATGTGAAAAAGGGACAACTGCTGGCCGAGCTGGACCAGTCGACCTTGCAGGAACGGCTGAACCAGGCCAATGCCACCCTGCAAAGCGCACTGAGCGCACTGACGCTGGCCAAGCAGACCTACACCCGAACCAAGGGACTGTATGCGCAAAAGGCAGCCACCAAGGCTGATATGGAAAGCGCTGAGAACAGTCTGACGCAGGCCCAGTCGAACGTGAAGACAGCACAGACCAACGTGAACGAGGCCAAGGTGAATCTGTCGTACACAAAAATCTACTCACCCATCGATGGTGTGGTACTCGGCAAAGAAATTGAGGAAGGACAGACCGTGGCCGCCTCGTTCAGCACACCTACCCTCTTCACCATTGCCCGCAACATGAAGGAGATGCAGGTAGAAGCCGACATTGACGAGGCCGACATAGGTTCAGTGAAGATGGGACAGAAAGTGACTTTCACAGTAGACTCGTACACCGACCGCACATTCAGTGGCACCGTCAAACAGATAAGAATGAACCCGACCACCACCAACAATGTGGTGACTTACACCGTAATAGTGTCGGCTCCCAACCCCGATGAGAAACTCTTTCCGGGCATGACAGCCGACATCACCATCATCACCGCTGCCAAAGAGGATGTGGTGGTTCCAGTATCGGCCACAAATTTCACCCCTACCAGCGACTTGTTCAAGGCACTGGGACGGCCTACCGGAAAACCTAACGGGCAGCCAGGGCAAGCCCCTGCAGCTGGCGGCAACGACAATGCGGACAGCAACAGCTCAAGCAGCAGCGATGCAGATGCCTCGACAAGCACCGCCAAGAGTAACAGCAAGAACAAAACCGTCTGGGTAAAGAATGGCAACAACATACAGCCACGCAATGTGACGGTAGGCTTGGGTGATGGCATCAACTATACCGTAAAATCGGGATTGGCCATCGGCGATACAGTCATTCTGTCGGCCACAGTCGGCAAAAAGGAGAAAACCACTTCGGGCAGCAACCCGTTCATGCCAACACCTCCAGGAAAGAATAATAAGAGCAGCAAATGACGGCAATCATCAAAATAGAGGACCTGAAACGCGACTTTCAGGTGGGAACCGAGACCGTACACGCCCTGCGCGGGGTATCGTTCGAGATTCAGCCTCACGAGTTTGTGGCCATCATGGGCACCAGCGGCAGCGGCAAATCGACCATGCTTAACATTCTTGGCTGCCTCGACAAACCCTCTGCGGGCCACTACTACATTGACGGCATCGATATGAGCCAATGCAGCAAGGACGAGCTGTCAACCATCCGCAACCACAAGATAGGATTCGTGTTCCAGTCGTATAATCTGCTGCCGCGTACCACTGCCATAGAGCAGGTGGAACTGCCGCTACTATACAACAATGCAGTGTCGGCCAAAGAGCGTCTCGAACGAGCTGAGCACGCACTGGAGCAGGTAGGCATGGAGAACCGCAGGAACCACACTCCCAATCAGATGTCGGGTGGACAACAGCAGCGTATCGCTATCGCCCGCGCGTTGGTCAACGACCCCGTGATTCTGCTTGCCGACGAGGCCACCGGCAACCTAGACACCCGCACCTCCTACGAGATTATGAGCCTATTCCAGAAACTGAACGAGGAGGGCAAGACCATCGGGTTTGTGACGCACGAACCTGATATTGCCACTTTCACCAAACGGGTGGTAATGCTGCGCGACGGGCATGTGGTGAAGGATTATCCTGTTGACACGAAATCGGCCCAGGCCGCACTTGAGTCACTGCCCGCATCTGACGACTATTAAAATAATTTGCAAACATGAACATAGGCAATCTGCTGAAAATAGCATACAGTTCCATCATGCGCAACAAGACGCGCACACTGCTTACCATACTGGGTGTGGTGATTGGCATCTCGTCGGTGATAGCAATGGTGAGTCTGGGACAAAGTTCACAGAAGAACATTAACAACCAGGTATCGACCATGGGCACCAACATGATTATGGTGATGCGCGCCGACCAGCACAAGGGCGGCGTAAACATGGGTTCGGACAATACGCAGACACTTACCGTGAGCGATGCCGAGGCCATCAGGTCCCGCTGCAAATATGTGAGTATGGTCTCGCCAATGGTCTCAGCCAGTGGCCAGACCGTGCACGGCAACAACAACAGTGTGGGCTCCATTCAGGGCGGCAGTCCCGACATCTTAACCATTCGCAAATATGAGCTGTCGGAGGGCAGTATGTTTACTGATGAGGATGTGACCAAGAACGCCAAAGTGTGTGTGATAGGCAAGACGGTAGTCGACAATCTGTTTACCGATGGCGAGGACCCTCTAGGCAAGACCATCCGATTCAAACAGATACCGCTGAAGGTGATAGGGATTCTGGAGAGCAAGGGACAGAACCAGATGGGACAGGACCAGGACGACATCATCATAGCGCCTTACACCACAGTGCAAAAACGAATATTGGCACAGACCTATCTGCAAATGATATTCGCATCGGCCACTTCAGAGGCGGATGCTGATGCCGCCACGGAAGAAATCACCCAGGTGCTGCGTGAGAACCATAAGCTCAGCGACAGCCAGGACAATGACTTTGACGTGCGCACGCAGGCTGAGATGCTGAAGATGATGAACTCCATCAGCGGTTACCTCACCTATCTGCTGGCTGCCATTGCTTCCATCTCACTGATTGTGGGTGGCATCGGCATCATGAACATCATGTATGTGACGGTGACCGAGCGCACCAAGGAGATTGGACTGCGAATGGCCATCGGAGCACATTCGAGAGACATTCTGTTGCAGTTCCTCATTGAGAGTGCCATTCTCAGCCTGATAGGCGGCTTGATAGGCATCATTCTCGGTCTAGGCATATCGTATGCAGGCTCCACACTGCTCAACTGGCCTTTTGTGGTGAGCATTCCGGCCATTGCGGCCTCGTTTGTGGTGTGTGCTGCCACAGGTATCTTTTTTGGGTGGTATCCTGCCAAAAAGGCGGCCTCACTCGACCCTATCACAGCTTTACACTACGAATAAAAAGGGAGACGGAAATCCTATTCAAAAAAATCAAGATTCCAAAAGCAGCCATTCCCACACAGGCATGATTTTAATTTTATGTCCATCTTTCAAAACAGGTTCACGGGCTTCGTTATAAGTAAGAAGATACAGATTTTCACAATGTGTTCCTTTTGCTCCAGCAATACACCCGTTTATCTCCCTGTTGTAAGTCTTGGGTGAAGATATGTCATACGACACCTGATATGCCGCGATTGTCTGGTTACCGTCACAAACCACAAAATCACACTCCGAACGCGGTACGGCGTGGTAGTACACATCTTGTCTGGCATATTTTGTACGTCGCTTCAATTCAAGATAAACAATCGTCTCCAGACGGAATCCCATATTATCACCAGAAAAAGCATCTTTCCTTTGATTCATAAAAGCCACATCTATGGCGTAGTATTTAGCATTCCGAACCCGTTGACGGCTTTTGGCAGAATACTTGCTCAGCGTGGATATCAGATAGGTTTGTTCCAAATATGAAAGATAGTTGCCCAGCGTATGCGAGGAACTGATATTGAACAAATTCTGCAATGTATCTTTCACAATTATAGACGGAGCCTCATTCAGCAAATGATTAGTCAAGTGCATCAACGTATCTACATACTTTACATTGAAACGCTTTTTGATGTCTTGTTTAATAATGTCTTCAAGCAACGAATCGATATAGCTTTTAGAATCTTTTTCATTCATCAGCTCAGGAAAACCACCCTGTTTCATATATTTATCGAAAGCCGATGCCAGGAATCCACGATTTTTGGTAGTCAGCGGGGAAGTGGGTACTTTCTCATAAGAACAAAAATCTGCGAAAGAGAAAGGGAGAAGTTCTATCTGATGATGTCTACCAGTCAAATGAGAGGCCAATTCTCCACTCAGCAGTTTTGAATTACTGCCAGTCAACACTATGTGCATTTTATTGCGCAACATCCTATTGACAAACAGATGCCAGCCATTCACATTCTGGACCTCATCGAGCAGTAGATGCGTAAAATCGCCATATATCTTGTATAGTACCTCCAAAATAGGGTCCATATCATCAACAGATATGTCAAGTAAACGTTCATCATCGAAATTCACATAGGCATACCTCACTTTCGCCCTTTCGAGAGCGTTTATACACAATGTGGACTTTCCACTACGACGGACCCCAATTACCACTTGGGCCAGATTGCTGTTCAGATCTATCAACGTTTCCTCTTTACGTAGGCAATAGTTTCCTGTTCTGAATACATTCAATTCTTCCTGCTGGTCAAGAACAATTCTTTCTAACTTACTGTGCTCCATACTTGTTTATTATTCCTTTTTGGAGACAAAAATACACAAAAAATCAGTATTACTGCTGATAAAAGATCGGAAGAGCG
>OCVT010000301.1_pt1 | contig 19617 bp, 19 predicted proteins | sample 1539111 | NCBI WGS metagenome assembly OCVT01 (sample SAMEA3991482, study PRJEB22521) | metagenome | biome: anthropogenic terrestrial biome; feature: sewage plant; material: raw primary sludge | place: Sweden | collected 2012-09-26 | reverse complement strand
AATTCTTAGGTGTAGACTTTGACTTTGAAAAAAATGAAGTTAGAGCATCAGGAACAGTAGAGTTAACTAAACCAAATTCAAAAGTAAAAGTACTAAAAATAGAGACAGCAGAAGAATTAATGATAGCAAATGATACTTATAGATTAGGGAAATAGAAGAGAGTTGTATTAAAAAATCGGGGGGTTTTTGTATGATACATCATTTAACTTTTTTGAAGTGCTTGGATTCTATAATAAAATATGGATTACTTTCAAGAAAAAAATTGAGTGACAATGAAATACAGTTTAAGGATACTGCGAATTCTGATATATTGGGAAAAAGAGAAAATTTACAATACGACAATTATATTCCATTCCATATTACAGAATTAGAAATAGAGCATGGAATACCTTATAATTTTGAGCAATTAAAAAAATATGGTGATGATAAGATATTTTTGCGCACAAAAGAAAATCTTATAAGTGATAAAGAAAGAAAGTATGTGTGCTTTCATCCATTAAATAAATACAGTATAGAATGTGATGATTTTACTGATTTAATTAAAAAAATAGACGAAAACAGACAGAAAATGTTAGATGAAAATAATCGACTTGATTATAGAGATAAAAAAGTTCAGCAATTATTTATGTCAGAAGTCTTAATATTTGAAGAATTATCATTTGATAGAGTATATGAAATTGCTGTTGCAAATGAATTGAAAAAATCAGAAGTACTTAAAATCCTGAAAGAAAATAATATTTCTAATATATCAGTTACAATAAATGAAAGATTATTTAGAAAGCGTTGAGGAGGTAAATATATGATTGAATATATAAAAAAAGATATTTTCCAAGTAGATGCAGAAATATTAGTGAATCCAGTAAATACAGATGGAGTAATGGGGAAAGGTTTAGCCTATCAATTCAAAAAGAAATATGACAGTAATCACAAAATATACATAAAAGAATGTGAAATGAAAAGATTTGGTATAGGAGATTTAATAATTACAAAAGAGATAGATGGTAAAATAATAGTCAATTTTCCTACAAAAACATCATGGAGAGAGAATTCAAAAATAGAATATATTCAAGTTGGACTTAATAAATTAAAAGAGTATATGATTGAGAATAGCATATATACTGTTGCATTACCTCCTTTAGGAGCAGGAAATGGAAAATTAAGTTGGGATCTTGTTAAGAAAGAAATTGAAATATTTTATAGTCAATTAGACGAAATGAAATTCACTGTACATGTGTGTGAACCAGAGAAATTAGACTCAAAACTATCAAAATCACATTTATTACTCTTGAAATTAATAGTTGAAACATATAAAAATGGTATAGGTAAAGAAAAATTAACAGATATTGTTTTTCAAAAATCAATATATTTATTTGATATCTTAATGAATAGAGATTTCTTCAAATTCGACAAAGAAAAAAAAGGACCTTTTTCAAAACTGACAGGTGTCTTATATAATGAATTGAAGAAGTATAAAAATCTATCAGGACTTTCTCTTGAAGAAATGTCGAAATATCTAGAACAGAAATATACGAGCGAAACTTTAGAAAAAGAAGATAGAGCAATAATAAAATCTATAAAACTTGTTAATGAGTTATACAAATTGAATTCTTCGGATCAAGAATTTGAAGATCAATTGGAACTAGTTACAAGTATATTATACTTGATGAATATAGAAAACAAATCAAATGAAGAAGAAATAGTTGATGGGATTGTATCATGGAATAAAAGGAAGAAAGAGAAATATGATAGTAATAAAATTGTAAATACTATAAAATATATGCAAAATGAAAATATTATACAAAAAGGAATATTTCAAAATTATACTATAAATAGAATTTAAAGGCCTAATGGGCCTTTTTACGTATAGAAGAATTAAGGAGACAAAATCATGGCACATGAGAAGATTGTTAAAGGAATGCTTTCTTCAAAGAATTGGATGAACATATATAGAGGTTGCACACACGGATGTATATACTGTGATGCGCGAAGTAAATGCTATAATATGCAACATGATTTTGAAGATATTGAGATAAAAGTAAATGCGAGCGAAGTGTTGGAAGAGAAACTAAAGAAAAAAAGAAATAAATGTATGATAAAGACGGGAGCAATGAGTGATCCGTATATACATCTAGAAGAAAAATTACTACAAACAAGAAAATGTTTAGAAATAATAAATAAATATGGGTTTGGAGTAAGCGTTCAAACAAAATCATCAAGAATATTAAGAGATATTGATCTGCTCAAGGAAATAAATGAAAAATCAAAATGCGTAGTAGAGATAACAATAACAACATATGATGATGAACTTTGTAAGATTTTGGAACCAGCTGTGTCAACATCTTCAGAGCGATTTGAAGTTTTACAAAAGTTAAAAGATGCAGGAATACCGACAATAGTGTGGTTAAGTCCAATTCTACCATTTATAAATGATACTGAAGAAAACATTACAAGAATTGTTGAAAAATGTTCAGAAATAGGAGTTCATGGAATGATGTTCTTCAATGCAGGAGTAACAATGCGTGAAGGGAACAGAGAGTACTTTTATGAGAAACTTGATAAGTATTTTCCTAATTTAAAAGAGAAATATCATAAAGCATATGGGAATAATTATATATTGAAAAGCCCAAATAACAATAAATTGAGTGATTTATTTTATAAGCTGTGTAAAGAAAAAAATATGATGTGCAATTCTGAAGAAATATTTAAATACTTGAGCGAGTTTCCATCTGATCCATCAAGTTTAGTAAAACTAGTAGATGAAGAAGGGCCTGAAGAAGAGCAGTTGAAGTTGTTTTGAGGGAGTATTGAAGAAATGTATGGAGAGGTGAAGTGGAATGAAAGGTCAAAATTATAATTTTCAAAAAGTAGATAAAAGGTTAATTACCAACAGTAATGATTTAAAATTTTTAGAATGTTTAAAAGAAGAAATTAGAACATGTAAGAGTTTTAAATTTGTAATTGCATTTATAAAATACTCAGGACTCCAATTAATAATTGAAGCTTTAAATCAATGCAATGAAAAGGGAATTAAAGGAGAAATTATAACATCAAACTATCTATACTCAACTCAACCTTATGCAATAAAACAATTGATGGAATTTAAAAATATAGATGTTAAAATAGTTGATGTAAATGAATTTTCAGGAGGATTACATGCTAAAAGCTACTATTTTGAACATGAAAATAATGTGTCAATATATGTAGGTTCTAATAACTTATCAAAGGCAGGGCTAAAAGAAAATACAGAATGGATTTTACATAATTTCGTTGATATGAATTCTGAAATCTCAAAAAGATTTATATATGAATTTGAACAATTAAGAGATTTATCACAAATACCATTAGATAGATATAGAGAAATGTATAATGAAAATCTCAAAAGAAATAAAGAAATAGGATATGTTATAGACAAATATATTAAAGTTGATGAATCATCTAAGGTGATTGTAAAGAATAGTATGCAATTAGAAGTACTATTAAAATTGGAAAAATTAAGAAGAGATTCTGAAAATAAAGGACTTGTGATTGCTGCAACAGGAACAGGGAAGACATACTTATCTGCATTTGATGCTAAAGCATTTAATGCGAAGAGATTACTTTTTGTCGTTCATAATAAAGAAATAGCAGCAAATGCAAGAAAAACATTTGAAGAAATATTTTTGGAAACAAGAACTTATGGTTTCGCATGTGATGGTGAATTTGAAATAGATAAGGACTTTGTATTTGCATTACCTAGAACAATAAATAATAATATAGATAAAATAGATGAAAATTTATTTGATTATATAATATTTGATGAGGCACATAGAGTGGCAAGTGATGGACATCAAAGAATATATAATCATTTTAAACCAAAGTTTATACTTGGAATGACTGCAACACCTGAAAGAATGGATGGAAAGGATATTTATAATTATTTTGATGATAATATAGTATCTAATATACGGTTGAAAAACGCACTAAATAATAACTTATTAGTCCCGTTTCATTATTTTGGGATATCAGATGATGTAGAATATGAAGCCTCAGATTTTAATAATTTGAGAGAGATGACACGAAAACTAAATGTTAATAAACGATCGGAATTTATAATAAACAAAATGGAAATGTATGGCTACACAGCTGAATCTAAGAGAAAATGCTTAGCTTTTTGTGCAACAAAAGAACATGCCGTGTATATGTGTGATAAATTTAAAGAAAAAGGATATAATGCTGTTATTTTAACAGGAGAAAGTAGTACAATAGATCGAAGTAACTCAATAAAAAATTTAATGGATGAAAATAATGAATTAGAATTTATATTCACTGTTGATATTTTCAACGAAGGAGTAGATATACCGGGTGTAAATTTAATTCTTATGTTGAGACCAACAAATTCTGCGACTATATTTATACAACAGTTAGGAAGAGGATTACGTAAATTTAAAAATAAAGAATTCTTAACAGTCTTAGATTTTATAGGGAATCATAGTAATAATTATGTTATGACCTATGCATTTAGTGATGGAAATATATACGATCCGAGTTCAATGAGGGCAAAAATAAAATCAGGACAATGGGGATTTAAAGACAATGTTCATATAGAAATAGATAAAAAATCTGTAGACAGTATACTCGAAAGTATTGATAAAATAGATTTTTCTAGCAAAAGATATCTAAAAAATATGTACGAAAGTTTTAAAAATGAATTTGAGTCAAATAAAAAAATATATTTGAGAGATTTTTTGTTGCATAGTTATTCACCAGATCCGCTTAAATTTACACATTCTAAGGATAAAAATTATTATGACTTTGTAAATATGATTGAGAGGGAAGAGATATTTTCTGTATCTCCAAGTGTAAGGTCAGGAATTAATTATTTGATGACAATTGCGCCATTGAGAAGATCGTTAGAACTAAAGATAATAAAGATATTACTAAATGGAGAGATTGAATATAATAAATTAAAAGAGAAAGTTATTTTGAATAGTGGTTTAACAGAGAAAGAATTTTTAAGTGCTTATAATTTTTTGAAATATGTAGGATTTACAGCAGCAGAGCGACATACACAAGGATTAGAAAAAACAATAATTACAGATGAGAATAATATTGTTAAATTAGGAATAGAATTTAAAAATGAGGACAAAGAAATTTTTATAGATTTTGTAGATTATTTACTAAATAGATATTATAATGAAATAGGAGAAAATAAGAATCAACTCGTATTATATCAAACATATACACATAAGACAGCAGCTCTTGTACTTGGAAGTAACATGAAAAGATCAATTGCTAGTTTTAGAGAGGGTGTTTGTAAAATGAATGACACTTTTCAAATGTTTATAAATTTGAAAAAAGATGAGAGTATAAATGAATCAATAAATTATAAAGATGAGTTTATAAATAATAAACTAATGGCTTGGGAAAGTCAAGGAGGAACAAGCATTGATTCAAATAGTGGAAAAGAATTAATATCGTATGTTGGGGATAAAAGTAAATCATGGGATATATTTGTTAGAAAGTCAAAAGACAAAATCTTTGGAGAAACACCTAAATATATTTACTTGGGTAAAGGAACACCTCTAAATCATAAAAATAGTAAACCAATCCATTTTGAGATAGAATTAGAAAATGAAGTCCCAGACGATATCTATTCAGAATTTATGGAAGCGCAAAATAAATTAGTTTAGAAATAAAATAACTATATATGAAGCAAGGAAATGAAACTTAAAATCCTTGCTTTTTTTTCTACATATAAGATTTTAAAAACAATATATTTACAAATTGTAAAAAATATGGTATAAAATTAAAAAGGTAGAGGAGGGATTTAAATGCTAGTACATATATTGGAATTTAGTTTTTCAGGGATAAAAAATGTAGAAAAGAAAATGAAATTTAATTTTTACAAAAAAGATATAGATAATTTTTCAAGAGAAAACTACAATATAAAGAGTGTATATGGTCCGAATGGTGTTGGAAAGACAGCTTTTATAGATGCCTTAAGAATGATGAAAGAAGTCTCTTTAAATAGAAATTATCTGATAGAAAATAGGAGCTTAATAAGTGAGCTAATCAACAAAAATACAAAATGTATAGAATTGGAAATTATATTTTACTATGAAAAAAATAGTCATAAAAAGATTTTGAAGCATGAAGTAACTATTGAAATGGAAAAAGATAATGAATTTGTTATTTCCTATGAAAAGATATCAGAGTTAACAAAAAGGTATGAAATTAAGAAAAATAGCTCTTTGTTAATAAAAAATGGAATGGTTAAAGAAAAGCCTTATAAAATAGATATTGATTTTAATGGGAATTTTGAAAGTAATTCAATAATACCAATGTTAGCTTTATTTAAAGAAAAAATATTTAAAAGTGAAGTAACAACAAAAGAGGAGATTCTTAACCAAGAGACATTAAGAGAGTATGTATTTGAAATGGTCTTTTGTTATTTGAAAATGACTGTAGTCTTAAATGAAGAGGACAACCATTATTTTTATTTGAATGCTAAAAATTATAATATAAAGAATACGAGTTTAGAAAAAGAAGAAATTGAAAATTTACCATTAAGTGCACATAGTGATCATATACCAAGCAATCCAAAAGTGTATAAAAACTATATCGAAAATATAAAAAAAATGGAAAGTTTTCTAAAGATACTTAAACCTAGTTTAAGAGGAATTAGACTTGAGAAGAAGACAAACAAAGAACGTTACATAATAGAAAAGTATTTTGTATATGATAAATATGAAGTACATATAGAGTTTGAAAGTGCCGGAATAAAGAGATTAGTAAATTTATTTAATGCATTAAACTCTTTAAAAAATGGTGGAATTGTATTAATAGACGAACTTGATGCAAATATTCATGATGTATTTTTATCAAAAATGTTGCAATATTTTATTGATTATCCAAATGGCCAATTGATATTTACATCACATAATTTAGCGCCAATGAAGCTTCTGCAACATCAAAAAAAAGCAATTGATTTTATAAACTTTGACAATGAGGTAATACCTTATGTACAAAAGGGAAATGCAATATCTGTAAATATTTATGTAGAAGGTGCTATAAAGGGGTTAGCATTTGATTACGATAATTTTGATTTTATAAAGATATTGGGGGAATAAATATGAGGGGGAGCAAAGTAATTGTATTTGTGATTGAGGCAAATAAGAGTAGTAGAAGTGATGAAAACTATATAAGAGCACTTATGAATTCTTTATATTCAAAAGAATTTCAAATAAAATTTATATACATGAATGGAAAAACTAATTACAAGAAAGATAGAGTAACTAAAGAAATCAAAAATTATAAAAGTATATTTAAACCAGATAACTTTGAAGTTTATGTTGTCTACATATATGATACAGATGATCATAATAGGGATAGAGATTGCATAAAAATTAACAATGATATAAAGACTTATTGTGATTCAAAAAAATATTTTCATATTTGGTTTCATACCACAATAGAAGAAGTACTATTAGGTGAGTTTATAACAAGATCAAAAGTACAAGAGAGTAAGAAGTATCTTGAAAATGTGGCGAGAGGAAAGACTAAGATTGATGTAAGAAATCTTAAGAATCTAGAGTATCACACAAAAAGTGGAAGTAATTTCTGTTTAATCATAGAAGAAATCAAGAAATCATAACATAAATCAAACCAAAAGCAAGGAAATGAAACTTAAAATCCTTGCTTTTTTAGTTTAACAATTTCATTTAACGTTGGTATATCAACAGGTGCCCACTCAAGAGAAAAAAGATCATCAGCAGAAAGCCATTTGCTATCATTATGTTCCAACAACTGCATGTTTTGAACTTCATTTGTTTTACACAAGAACGACTTAAAGTTTACAATTCCAAAGTCGTATTCATGACTTGCTTCACAAATAAAAGTTATGATCTCAATATTAATATTCAGTTCCTCTTTAATTTCTCTTTTAAGTGCATCTTCAGGCAATTCGCCTTTTTCAATCTTACCACCTGGAAATTCCCACATAAGTGGCAAAGTCATATTTACAGACCTTTGGGCACAAAATATTTTATCGTCATCTAATATAACAGCACCTACAACATTTATTATTTTTTTCAAAAAGAACAGTCCTTTCAGTTGATTTTTTAAATTATTCTACCATTCTAGGGATAAAGAGTCAAATGTTGACATTTCGTTAGAAATAATATATACTTTTTCTAACGAAATGAGGTGAGACTATGATAAGACCAAAATATAATCAATTAATAAGCGAAAGAATTAAAAGGTTTCAAGAAGGAGATGTATTTATAACATCTGATTTTTCTGATGTAGCAACAGTTTCAGCTATAAATATGTCACTTTCGAGATTGCTAGCAGAAAAAAAAATAAGAAGAATAATCAGAGGCATATACGAAAAACCCAAATATAATAGAATGTTGAAAGAATATGTAACCCCAGATATAGAAAAAGTTGCAAGTGCTATAGCAAGAAATTATAATTGGTCAATAGCACCATCAGGTGAGACTGCATTAAATTTATTGAAAATATCTACACAAATACCTGCAATTTGGAGTTACGTAAGCGATGGACCATATAAAGAATATGAATATGATGGAATAAAAATAAAATTTAAGCATGCAGCTCAAAAAGAAACATCAGGCCTTTCATATATGACTGCATTAATAATTCAAGGGATAAAAGCTATAGGTAAAGAAAACATATCAAAAAAAGAAATCAATAAAATAAAATCTATTTTACTAGAAAAAGATAAAAGATCAATAGTGATGGAAGCTCATGGAACTACAGCATGGATATATGAAGTTATAAAAAAAGTAACAGAATAATAAAATATTTTGTGGAGGGGTAATGGAAAAAATTGCTAAGTTAAGTGAGATTGAAAGAGAAGAAATATTTAGGAATACAGCACAAAGAATGAAAGTACATCCGGCAATTATTGAGAAAGATTTTTGGGTGTGTTATATTTTAAATTATCTTTTCAAAAAATCAAAATGGTCGAAGGCTTTTGTATTTAAAGGAGGTACAAGTTTATCTAAGGCATATAATCTTATTCAGAGATTCTCAGAAGATATAGATTTAATTTTAGACTGGAGATTATTAGGATATGGTGATAGTGAACCTTGGAATGACAGAACAAACACTAAACAAGATTTGTTTAATAAAGAAGCAAACGAAAGAGCATTTGAATTTCTTAAAGATGTACTTTTGAAGGAGTTAAATGAAGATATAAGAAGAGATTTAAAAGATAATATAGAATTCTATATAAGTTTGGATGACAAACAAACAATAAATTTTGTTTATCCTCAAAATTTTTTTAATAAATCAATTTTACAAGAAATAAGGCTAGAATTTGGAGCGTTAGCCTCTTGGACACCAACAGAAAAAGCATTAATTAGTTCATTCGTAGCAGAAGAATATCCACAAATATTTAAGAAAACAACAATAGAAGTACCCACAGTAACAGCGAATAGAACTTTCTGGGAGAAGATAACAATACTACACAAAGAAGCTAATCGTAACTCAGGAAAATTCCCTCTGAGGTATTCAAGACACTATTATGATTTATATTGTTTAGCTAAGTCAAATATAAAGAAGGAAATTTTACAAGATAAAGAAATGTTAAGTGATGTTGTCAAATTCAAAAGTAAATTTTATAGATCAAAATGGGCGAGATATGAGGATGCAAAAATTGGAACAATAAAATTAATACCAGATTCCAAATATATGAGAGAACTAGAGAGCGACTATGTTAAGATGCAAAGTATGCTATATGGAGAAGTTCCTGAATTCAGTGAAATTATGATAATGATAAAAGAATTAGAAAAAGAAATAAATACTTTAAAATAGATATATTCCCTATGCAAACATCCAATTTATGGGTTATACTATAGGTAAGAAAAGATGAAATGAGGGATTATTATGGGAGCATGGGAAGTGAATGTTTTTAAAAATGACTCGGCACTAGACTGGTTGGAGGAATTTGTACAATTTCCTGAAAGATCTACTATAGATGTTATATTAGATGAGATACTTGAAGAGGATTATGTTGACTCTTGGGCAGCAGAGGAAGCGCTTGCTGCAGTAGAAGTTGTTGCAATTGCTAGAGGAAAATCTAAAGAAAAATTGAAACAATTAGAAAAAGTTGATTTTACAGAATTGAATGGAGAAATAGATACTAAACTCATAGCTAAATGTGTAGAAGTTCTTGATAGAATAGTCAAAAAGAATGACCAAAATGAGATTTATGAATTATGGGAAGATACAGATACTTTACCAAAATGGTTAGATTTGATAAAAGATATGAAAAAAAGAATAAAAGAATAAAAGAATAGGAGATATGCATCAATGATAAAAACAAAATTAATAATATTTGATCTAGATGGAACACTACTTAACACAATAGGAGTAATAACAAAAGCACTAAATAAAGCATTAGTAGATTTCGGATTTGAAACATACGAAGAAGAAGATGTAAAAAGTAAGGTAGGTTATGGACCTAGAAGACTTATAGAAGATTCAGTTCCAAACATAGATGCCGAACTTAGAGAAAAGATCTATAAAAATAATAGAAAATATTCTGATGAATTAACATATGACAGTGAAATGTTTGAGAATATAGATAAATTATTAGATGGACTTGAGGCAAAAGGAATAAAAATAGCAATCAACACAAATAAAAGTCACCATAGAGCCGTAATCATTTCGGAAAAGATATTTTCTAAATGGAAATTTTGTGATGTAATAGGGTATACAGAAGGAGATGTAGGTAAACCAGATCCTGAAAATGCACTTAAAATAATGAAAAATGCAGGAGTTACAAGAGAAGAAACAATATATGTTGGAGACATGATTGTTGATTATGAAACTGCAAAAAATGCAGGAATGAGAATAGCGCTCTGCGATTGGGGATTTGAAAAAAGAGATGAATTGAAGAAGCTAGAGTGCGATATTTATCTGAAAAAACCAGAAGATTTATTGAAGTATTTATGATATAATTATGAATAGAAAACAAAAATCAGGAGGTAAGTCATGAGTTTTATTACAAAAGTAAAAAATGATTTCACATTAATATCAGTTCTTTTAATACCAGTAGCAGTAGCGATTAACTTTGTTGGAGGACAGCTAGCAATGGCGCTTAAATTGCCAATATATCTAGATTCAATCGGAACAATGTTAGTTGGATTAATAGCGGGGCCGTGGGTTGGAGCAGCTACAGGACTACTTACAAGTGTCATGAACGGTATATTAGCACCTACTTATATTGGATTTGCACCAATATCAATTCTAATAGGTATTACTGCAGGATTACTTTCTAAATATAAAATGATGTCAAATCCTATAAAAATAGTAGTAAGCATAATAATAATGCTATTAGTAGTTACATTACCTCAAGTTCCAATAATTATATATGGTTACAATGGAGCAACTGGTACTGGAAGTGCCGCAGTAACAGCAGCGTTCATGAAAGCTGGAGATCCACTTTGGATTGCTGTTTGGAAATCAACAATATTATCTGAATTTATAGACAAACCTATTTCATTGATGGTAGCATTTTTAACAGTATTGAGTATGGCATCAAGATATTTGTCAAAATTCAAGTATGGTGAACAATATATGAGAAAAAATAAGAAAACAAATATAGACGAGATAGCATAGAAATAATACAAAAGAATAACGGGGGAAATAGCATTGAGTAAAAGAATAGACTTAGTGAAAAACTTATATCCCACAACAAAATTTATAGGAGTAATTGTAATTATCTTATCAGCATTTATAGTGCCTGGTTGGAAGTACTCTTACTCTATATTTTTTGTCTGTGCGTTAATAGCATTAATATCAGGCAAGCTTAAAGGATACTTGCTAATTACTGTAAATAGCTTAGGGATACTTATATTTTTTATGTTTTTAATACAGGCGGTTCTAATTCCGTCAGGTGAGATATTATATAAAATAGGATTTATAAATGTTTACAAAGATGGATTTTACCAAGCACTTAATTTTTCATCAAAATTAGTTGCATTTACATCAGCATTCATACTATTTTTCAGAGTAACGACAGTTAAAGACTTCATTCTTTCACTAGAAAATATGGGTCTTCATCCGAAAGTAACGTATGTTATAATGTCTACATTACAAATGATTCCTGAGATGAAAAAAGAAGCAGGTGTAATAAGTGATGCACAGAAAACAAGAGGTGTTGAGACAGAAGGAAATATATTTGTTAGAGCAAAAGCATTCGTTCCCGTATTAATACCGTTAGTTCTATCTTCAATAGCAAAGACAGAAGAGAGAGCAATTACTCTTGAGTCAAGGGCATTTTCATCAGGAGCAAAGAAAACAAGATTATACAATATAAAAAAGACGAAAAATGATACAATAGCAATAATTATTTTAGTAGTGTTCTTAATATTGTGTATAGGTTGGAGAGTGTTAACAATATGGCATTTTTAGAATTGAAAAATATTAATTACAAATATCCAACATCAGAAGATTGGGTTGTTCAAAATATAGATATAAAAATAGAAAAAGGTGAATTTTGGGCAATAATAGGAAAAAATGGAAGTGGAAAAACTACATTATGTAATATAATGAGAGGATTTGCTCCGAGCTTTTTCAAAGGGACATTTGAAGGAGAAGTAATTGTTGACAATAAGGATTTAAATGATTATTCCGAAGGAGAGAAAGCTACAAAAATAGGTTTTGTTTTCCAAAATCCATTTGTTCAAATTAGTGGAGTGAAAGAAACAGTATATGATGAAATTGCATTTGGACTGGAAAATCTCGGGTTAGAAGAACAATATATTAGAAATAAAGTTGAGGAAACACTGAAACTTATTGATATCGATTATTTGAGAAATAAAAATCCATTTGAATTATCGGGAGGACAAAGGCAGAGAGTCGCATTAGCATCAATAATAGCAATGGATCCAGATATATTAGTTATTGATGAACCAACGTCTCAACTAGACCCAGATGGAACTGAAAAAGTATTTGAAATAATTGAAACAATGAAAAATAAAGGAAAAACAATTATTTTGGTTGAGCATAAGATTGAGCTAATTGCTGAATATGCAGATAATATTATTGTACTTGATGAAGGTGAAATAATATTAAGAGGCGAAACAAAAGACATTTTAAAGAATAAAGTATTGCTTGAAAAAGAAATTGGGATCCCTCAATATTCGATATTAGGCTATGAACTTAGAGATAGAGGATTTAACATTGATATTCCTACAACGGAAGAGCAGTCTATAAATATAATTTCTAATATCATGCAAAAGAAGGTGATTGTATAATGTCATTTGTTAAAGTCGAAAATATAACATTTAAATATCCAGATGGTACTGTTGCAGTTGAAAATGTTTCTTTTGAAATTGATAAAGGAGAAAAAGTCGCAATAGTAGGTCAAAATGGTGCCGGAAAAACAACAATGGTAAAATTAATTAATGGACTTCTAAAACCATCTATTGGAAGTGTAATTGTAGATAGTTGGAACACAAAAGATTATACAACAGCAAAGATGAGTAGAAAAGTTGGATATGTATTTCAGAATCCAGATGACCAAATTTTTCATAATACAGTTATAGATGAAGTTATGTTTGGCCCAAAAAAGATGGGGTATTCAACGGAAGAGATGAGAGCACTAGTGAAGAAAGCTATTGTAGTAACTGAACTTGATAAATACATAGATGAAAATCCGTACAACTTACCTTATTCTATTAGAAAATTTGTTACGATCGCAGCGGTAATTTCAATGGGGACAGAAATAATAATACTGGATGAACCTACGGCTGGACAAGATATGAAAGGTATTAAAACATTAAATAAATTGATTGAAACACTTCATAAAGAAGGAAAAACAGTAATTACGATAACTCACGATATGGAATTTGTTGTAAATAACTTTGATAGGGTAATTGTAATGGCTCACAAAAATGTAATTGAGGATGGAGATAAAAGAAGTGTCTTTTGGAAGAAAGATGTGTTAGTTGAGAGTAAGCTTAAGCAACCGCATATGAGTTCGCTTGCTGACAAGCTTAATTTTGGGGAGAAAATCCTTTTTACTAATGAACTAGTAGAGAATATAGAAAATTATAAATAAAAAAGAGGACTGCTATAATTTAACTAGCGGTCCTCATATTTTTTACTATAATACTTTTGATATCATTTTGGAAGTTATTCCTTAATAATAGTTGTATATCTGTCACCTTGAGGTGTTGTTACAAAGACTAGAACCTCAGTTCCACTTTTAATTTGACTATAAACTTTTTCAAATGTAACAGCATCAGGAGTACTTATTCTATTGAGAGATTTAATAATCATACCAACTTGTAATCCTGATTGACTAGCAACTGAATTAGGATCTACAGAAGTAATCATAGCACCTGAAGGTGTCGCATTCTTAATTTGTAGTCCTGAAAAACTTTGTGTACTAGCAAGTGCAGTAGCATCCATTTTTGCTAAAGTTACTTTGACTGAAACTTCTTTTTTATCTCTCATAACTACTAATGTTACATTATCACCGACTTTTTTTGCAGCAATTTGACCAACAAGAGAACCTGATGAGTTGATAGATTTATTATCTAATTTAATTATTACATCACCATTTTTTAGACCTGCTTTTTGAGCTGGAGAATTAGGTTCTACAGTTGAAATAAGAACACCACTTGTTGATTTTAATCCAAATTGTTTTGCAAGTTCAGAAGTTAAATCTTGTAATTGGATACCTATAAAAGGTCTTTCATATTTTCCAGTAGAAATAATAGAATCTTTTACATTTTTAGCAAGATTAGCAGGAATTGCAAAGCCTATTCCAACGCTCCCGCCACTTTGAGACATAATAGCGGTATTAATACCTATCAAACGCCCATTTATATCAATTAATGGACCACCACTATTCCCTTGATTAATTGCAGCATCTGTTTGTATAAAGTTCTCAACTTTCTCAATTCCTAAAGAACTTCTACCAGTCGCACTTACAACCCCTACGGTCATCGTATTGTTAAGTCCTAACGGATTTCCAAATGCAATTGCCCACTGTCCTATTTTTGTTTCATCTGAATTAGCGAATTCAATAGGTTTAAATTTCTCTGTAGATTCTATCTTTAGAATAGCAATATCAATTTCGGGTGTTCTTCCTACAATTTTTGTTTTGTACTCTCTACCATCAGAAAATATGACATATATTTCGTCAGCACCGTCCACCACGTGATTATTAGTCATTACATATCCATCTTCTGAAACAACGAATCCAGAACCCAATGTACCGGATTCTCTTTTTTCCGTACCACCAGATTTACCATATAGAAATTCTTCCAATGGGTTATAAGTATTCACATAGGTAGTTTTTTTGGTTCGTATATTAACAACAGAATCTTTAACATGCTCATAAACTTGAGAAAATTCATTTTGAGTTTCTGTAGCATTTTTAGATTTAATAGTTCCATCTTTATTTTGAAGTTGATTATCTGTCTTAGAATTCGAACAATTAAGTAAGAAAAGAAGAGATACCAATACAACAAATGAGTTTTTAAAATTAAACATTTTACTCCTCCTAAAATTTTGCAAATTTGACTTTTCATATAACTTAAGGGTATAATATAACGAATATATTTGCATTATAAAAGGCTTAGAAATGAATTAGAGTGCTAATTAGAGGGTGAATATGCAAAATACAAAACTTAATAATATATATACATGAAATGGGAAATAACCTTGAAAGTGGGATATAAAATATGATAAAATTAATTTTACTTGATGTGGATGGAACATTAACAGACGGCGGTATTTACAAAGGAAATTCAGGTGAAGAGCTTAAAAAGTTCCATGTGCGAGACGGATATACGATTGTTTATGTAAATAAATACTTAAATAAAAAGTTTGGTATAATAACAGGAAAAGAGTCAAAAATAGTTGCAGATAGAGCAAAAGAACTAAAAATAGAAATACTTTATCAAGGCGTAAGTGACAAACTTACTATTCTTGAAAAGATAATGAAGGAACATTCTCTAAAAAAAGAAGAAATTGCATATATTGGAGACGATCTTAATGATTTAAGGATCATGAAAGAGGTAGGGTTGAAGGGTGCACCTAGCGACGCGATTGAAGAAATACTTGAAATAGCTGATTTCATTTCTACAAAAGAAGGTGGAAATGGAGCAGTTAGAGAGTTTATTGAATTCATAGTTAAAAAAGAAGAGCTATGGCAAGAATTCACTAATAAATGTAAATAAAATTCAGGAGGAATAAATGGGAATAAAGTATTTGGACGCTAAAAGATTGAAGCTATTGTTTATTGGTGGTGGAAAATGGGTAATAAGACATGAAGATGAATTAAATGAATTAAATGTATATCCGGTTCCAGACGGTGATACAGGAAGCAATATGGCAATGACATTAAAAGCCATGATAGAGGAATTAGATGCTAAAGTAAAAGATTCAAGTGCGATGCAAGAACTTATTGAAATCGTTGAAGAAGCAGTTCTAATGGGTGCAAGAGGAAACTCTGGAACTATTTTATCACAAATAATAACTGGATTCTTAAAAGGAATTATAGGAAAAGAAAAGTTATTAGTTGAAGATGTAGCTATCGCACTAGAAAAATCTAAAGAAGTAGCATATATGGCAGTAAATGAACCAGTTGAAGGAACAATGCTTACAGTCATTAGAATGATTTCTGAAAAGGGAAGAGAAATAGTAGGGACAACAACAGACTTATTGAAAATGCTTGATGAATTAACAAAAGCAGCAAAAGCAGCTGTTGATTTAACACCGGAACTATTACCTAAACTTAAAGAAGCTGGTGTTGTAGATGCTGGAGGAAAAGGAGTTTATTATTTCTTTGAAGGGTTTTACAAGATAGCAACAGAAATGAATTTACTAGAAGAATTGAGAAAATCTGAAGTAAAAGAATCAGATTTTGCTAAGACAATTGCAAACATAGATCACGACCCAGGACACATAGAGTTTCAATACTGTACTGAATATATAATAAGAAATGGTGAATTCGATATAGAAGAGTATAAAAAAAGAATACTCTCTTTAGGTGATTCAGCAGTTTTTGCAAACACAACAAAGAAATTTAAAACACATATTCATACAAATACTCCTGGAACTGCGCTAGAAATAGCTAAAGAATATGGAGATTTAGAGAAAATCAAAATAGAAAATATGAAATTGCAAAATGAAAATTTACAGATAGATAGTGAGAAAGATCAAGCTAAAATATATGTAAACACAAGAGGAAACAAAACTCAAGACGCATACGTAATAATAGCAGATACAGAAGCTTTGAAAGATGAATTTTTAAAAAGAGGAGCAGATGTTGTAATACTTGGAGGACAAAGTAAAAATCCTAGTGTACAAGAAATATTGACAGCTGTTTCTAAAGTTAACAAGACAAATATATTTGTTTTACCAAATAATAAAAATGTAATAACAACAGCAAAATTAGCAGCTGAGAAATCTAACAAGAAAAATGTTGCCGTTTTTGAAACAAGAACAATGTTAGAAGGACATTATGTACTAAAAAATAAAGACTTAGATATAGAAACATTGTTTGCAGATGAAAAAAGAAATAACTCAATCGAAATAACAAAAGCTGTAAGAGATACAAAAGTAGACGAATTACAAATTGTGAAAGATAACTATATAGGTTTAGTAAATGGTAAAATAAAATATACAAATCCAAGTATAGAGATATTAGTTGAGACTATGTTAGATGATTTAATTACATCAGACACTGTTATAGCAACAATTATCGAAGGAATAGAAAAAGATGAAGCATCAAAGAAAGTGATACAAGACAAATTTTTTGAATCAGGAATTAAACCAGCATATATAGTGGGAGATCAATTTAATTATAATTATTATATTTATATAGAAAATAAAGATCCTAATATGCCTGAGATAGCAATAGTTACAGATTCGACATCTGATTTATTACCGGAAGATATAATAGGGCTTCCAGTGAAAGTAGTTCCTTTAAAAATAGATATAAATGGAGAATTACTTAGAGACGGTGTTGAAATTACGAGAACTGAATTTTGGGACAAGTTGTTAAATAGTGACACTATACCAAAAACATCTCAACCATCACCACAAGATTTTTTAAATACGTATAATGCATTATTTGAAAAAGGATTTAAAAAAATAATATCTATACATGCATCTGCAAAAACAAGTGGAACAATACAAGCAGCAAAAGTTGCAAGATCTTTGACTAATAGAGAAAATGATATAGAACTTGTTGATAGTCAAGCATTATCGATAATGGAAGGAATGTTAGTTGTAGAAACAGCAAAAAAAGTTGTTAAAAACGAATCGTTCACAGATATATTGAATTGGCTATATCAAGCAAGATCAAAAGCGAAATTTTTAATTGTAATAACTGATCTTAAATATCTTGAAAAAGGTGGAAGAATGAACAAAGCTAGTCTAATGGCTGGAGGATTGTTACATTTAAAACCAATAATAACTATGTCTCAAGGTGAGATTATTGTAGAGAAAAAAGTTATAGGTGAAATGGGAGCAATAAAATATATAGAAAAGTATATAAAAGAAGAAAGCAAAAACCAAAGTATAAACATATGGACTGGTTGGGGAGGAACGCCGAAAGAGTTAGAGTTAGTAAGTAGATTTACTCAAGAATTCTCAGGGAATCCAAAAGTTAATTTCCAAGTTGTTAATAGACTTGTTGGAGGAGTTATCGGAGCTCATACAGGGCCTACTATTGGAATTGTAATATTTCCAAAATTAAGCTAATAAAACTAAGTGAAGTAGGAGATTAATAAATGGAGATAAAAACATTTGATGTATTAGACTCTACTAATGAATATCTAAAAAACAAAGAAAAATTAGAAGAATATGAAGTTGTAATTGCGAAGACGCAAACAAATGGAAGAGGAAAAAGAGGGAGTGTGTGGATCTCGAATGAGGGAGCCGCACTTTTTTCTTTTGTTATAGACTCAATAGGCTATGATGATAAAGTAACTATATATACAGGATTCATCGTGAGAAATATATTACACAAACTAATTAAAGAGGCGTTTTCAGAAAACGTTGAGAGCTATTTGAAGTTTAAATGGCCTAATGATATATATTATAAAGATAAAAAACTTTGTGGTATTCTATGTGAAAAAGTAGGAGAAAAGATAATAGTTGGTATTGGGATAAATGTAAACAATAATGATTTTGGTATATTTAATGAAAGAGCGACTTCATTAAATATAGTAACTGGAGAGAAGTATGAAATAGAGAAACTAGTTAAAGAAGTTGTAATAGAATTCAAAGAACACTATAGGAATCTAAATTCTAAATGGAATAGTATAATTGAGGATATAAATGAAAATAGCTATTTAGTAGGTAAAAAGATAATGTTGAAACAAAACAAGGAATATCGAAAATTTATAGAGATTGATATTGATGGTAATATTGTGACATTAAGTCAAGAAGGTAAAACGTATAAAGAAAACTCACTGGAATTCGAAATTTTGTAAAATTAAAAAGCCTTATAATAAAGGCTTTTTTTAGTATTTCAAAATAAAAGTGATAAAAAAGGAAAAAAGAGTAAAAAAGTAGTTGACATGGTAGAGGTAAGTGTGATAATATTTATTTTGTCAATGCGAATTGGCGAGGACAATGAAA
>OCVT010000292.1_pt1 | contig 19799 bp, 12 predicted proteins | sample 1539111 | NCBI WGS metagenome assembly OCVT01 (sample SAMEA3991482, study PRJEB22521) | metagenome | biome: anthropogenic terrestrial biome; feature: sewage plant; material: raw primary sludge | place: Sweden | collected 2012-09-26 | reverse complement strand
TCCTTTTTGTTCACACAAAACATTGACGAAAGAGCTAACCAACTGAAACAAGCCATTAATAACGCAACTAAAACCAACTGCAAATTGTCTCTTATGAATTTACTAAATGAGGCTTACGAAGCAAACGGAAAATATGAAGAATGCTTAAAATCAAGCAGAGAATACTACCATGAACTGAAAAATACCAAAGAAATAAACGACAGTTCTAAAATAGAAAATCTGTATTCCTCTACCCTAAGAATGGAGAACTGCTACTACGAGTTGGGGTATTATAGGAAAGCCTTGCTTTGCGAAAACATGATGCAGAATGACTTCATTGATACCGCTTTTGATAATATTGATAATATTGGCGACACCGATGCGGACATCATATCGAAGGCCATATCCAACCTGAATAAATTGGATTTCAAAGAAGCAAGTAGCGATAGCACCTTCTCCGATGATACATGGTCAAGAACATTGCGAATTTTAACGGATTGGGGAAAATACGACGAGGTGCTTAACCTGATAAATGTGACGCTAAAAAAAGAGACTAACAAATCTGACTATTATACAAGCCATCTTTGCACAAAGGCTAAGATATTAGTGGCAAAAGGAGAAATCAGCAAGGCGTTGATATTATTAAATAGCATAAAAGTAAAAAAAATTGAAGATGATGAATTTGATGAATCGGGTGACGGATTGGGACAAATAGATGAATTGAAACAGAAAGGTAATCTTTACATGATTTTGGGCAAATACCCGAATGCAATTGCCTGCTACCGAAAAATATGCAGATATGGTAGCTATGGTTACCATGGTTACTATGGTTACATTGCACTGGCCTACAAACGACTTGGAAACAATGCGTTAGCCATAAAAAATGCCAAAAAGTTAATGTCTGATTACGGAGATATAGAAGAAAATCCTTTCTTCAGTAAACCACGGGCCTATCAGGCAATCATATTAGGACGAAAGAAAAAAGCTGAAAATATAAGCGAGGAGCTTTCCCAATATTCTATGTTCAAAGACTTCTCCTTGGATGTGATAAGGGATTACGATGCTATAAGCGGTAACACTTTAAGCCTCAGAGAAATATATTACACAAGAGCCTGCATCAACGCCTTGGCTGGAAACAAGACGATGGCGCTGGCCTACCTGAAAAAAACACTGGATGCGGGATTCAACAACAAATGGCGGATGACGCATGACCCAGATTTGAAAAGTCTGCGCAATGACCCAGAATACAAACAAATGATTTCTGAACATTTTAACAATACCAATAATAAATAAGATGAAAAAATTTTTACTTTTCATTGCCTTTGTGGCTATATGCAATTGCCAAGGCATCTTTGCTCAAAACCCATATGGGACAAATGAATTGAATAAAGCGGAAGAACTTGCTAAAAAAGGGAACTACAAGGAGGCGGAACTATATTACAAAAAGAATATTGCGAATCGTCCCACCGATTGGACCGGATATTTTTCCATATCAATGTTTTACAGCTTTGCAACACATGACTTCGATAAGGGATTGAAAAACATGAATATAGCTATAAAATACGCACCACAAGTCAATGAAATTTTGGGAGGATTGCACGGATTGAAAGGTGAAATAGAAGAACAAACAAGTGATTCACTGAAAGCAATAGACGACTATAATCTGTCTATCAAATATTCAGGTGACACATTAGGGTATTTAGGTCGGGGAGATTTATACTATCGCAAGAAAAAGTACGATAAATCAAATGCTGATTACAGCCAGGTTCTGAAAGTCAATCCCAATAGTTCAATCGCACTGACAGGAATGGGGCGAAACGCTGCCGCTATAAAAGATTATAACAGAGCTCTGACTTATTACAACAAAGCAGCCAGACTTGACCCTGAATACCTTTATTCCAGAGAGATGCGTGCCACTTGTCTTTACAATATGGGAAGGTATAAGGAGGGTATTAAGGACGTTATATACATATATAAAAAAGACGATTACCACAATTATATAGTCGAATTTTCCAATTACTGGATGCTTCCTGAATTTGAAACCGCCTTAGAGGAACAAAAAAGACTGAATCCTAAGGACCCCCAATGGAGAACGCTAATAGGCGATGTAAAAACGACCAAGGAAATAGCAAAAATGGCCAAAGAACAACATTGGGGCGAAACTGGAAAATAAAAAGCAACCTCTGAAATATCAACAGGAAAAGCAACTGGAATACCAGTTTTCGAATAAATACACATAAATAAGATGAAAAATTTTTTACTTTTCATTGCCTTTGTGGCTATATGCAATTGTCAAGGCATCTTTGCTCAAAAGACTGACAATAAAGAGGCTGAAATGGACAAAGCGGTTGACATTTTTCAAAAAGGGAAATACAAGATGGCGGAAAAAGATTTCAAAAAACTCATTGCTAAAGATCCCACCATGTGGCCATGCTATTACTACCTGTCCTGGATTAATTTATATAAAGATAAAGAATACAATAATAGTATGAAATACATAAACTCAGCTATTAAATATGCACCGAATGACAACATTATTCAGGGGGAACTGCACGGAATGAAAGGACAAATAGAAACCTTTTTAGGGGACACACTGAAAGCGATGGACGAATATAATCTGGCTATCAAATGTTCTGGTGACACCTTTAGTTATTTGGGTCGGGGTGAATTATACTATGCCGCCAAAAAGTATAATAAGTCAAATGCTGATTTCAACCAGGTCCTGAAAGTCAATCCCAAAAGTTCGAATGGATTAATAGGACTGGGACAAAACGCATTCGCTATAAAAGATTATAACAAAGCCCTTGATTATTACAACAAAGCGATTAATTACGATCCCTCCTACATGCATGCCCGAGCATTGCGAATACAATGCCTCTACTATCTGAAAAGATATAGGGAGGGCATCAATGAAATAATATATTTAAGCCAAAGAGACGATTTTCCAAATTATAGTTTTTACACTATGGATTATTGGCAACTTCCTGAATTTGAAGTTGCCATGATAGAACAACAAAGGAGAGACCCGGAAAACGAACAATGGGAAAAAATGATTATGGTTTCAGAGACAAATATGTATCTCCATAGTACTGAAAAGACAGGGAAATAAGATAAAACCGAAAAAACAAGAACAAAGGCAACCTTTTGTGGAGGTTGCCTTTGTTGCGTATTGCCGTCCACAAGTATAGATAACTTTTTCAACAATGTTTGCATTTGGGCACCATTTTAGGCCAACAGCCAGCACACAAAGAAAACACGTCCCCCCGAAATGTTACAAACGTCCCCCCATTTGATATATTTTTCCTTGATAAATGAAAAAAAAGTCCAAGCCCGCGACCGAATAAAATACTACTTTTACGATAACAAAAAGGTTGATAACAAATGCGCTTATAAAAAATATAGAATCATGAAAAAACATTACACACATAAACTGGCAATTCTCATTTTGCTGAGCCTGTTGAGTCCTTCTGCAATGGGAGTGAATAAACACGCCTACGATTTTGTGGTAGGTGTGAACGGTGATTTCAAGGCGGCAAAAAAGGCGGCCGAAGCCGCTGGCAATTCCCGTTACTTCATATTCTTTCCCAACGGCAGCTACGACATAGGCTCAAAAACGGGAGATAGCAACCAGATGACCACCTTCAACAAGGCAAATGTTTCGCTCATCGGGCAAAGCATGGACGGGGTGACACTATACAACACCGCCATCACCGAGGGTATATCCACCACTGCCACATTGTACCTCAACGCCAACAGCAACAACACTTATATGCAGGACCTTACACTGCAAAACATGGCCACCGTCAATGCCAGCGCCGCCGCCAACAGGTATGTGGCTCTGATGGACAGAGGCGACAAGAACATATATATGCGGGTGAAACTGCAAAGCACTCAGGACACCTACTACTCCACCACGGGCAATTACCGCAGCTACTGGGAGGACGGTGAGATTCACGGGACGGTGGATTTCATTTGCGGCGGAGGCGACATTCTGTTCAACAAATGCCTGCTCTACCTTGAGAGCCGCGCCGGCAACGTCATCACAGCCCCTGCCGGCACTGGCAGCTGGGGATATGTGTTCCGCAACTGCACCATCGACGGATACGCCATCAACAGCAAATCTTACCGACTGGGCCGCGCCTGGAGCAACTCCCCTCGCGCTGTCTACATCAACACCACCATGAAACTGCTGCCTACCGACCTGGCTTGGGGAGACCCCATGAACACGGTACCCAAACTGTTTGCCGAATATAACAGCATGAATGCAAGCGGCACCGCCATCGACTTGAGCAAAAGGCGTACCCAATATTCCTGCACCAAAGACGGCTCGTCTGCCACCATCGACCCATCACTGTCGGCCAGCGAGGCTGCCAACTACACCATCAGCAATGTAATGAAGGGCAGTGACAACTGGCGGCCCGACCTCTCCACCCGGCAAGTCTCGGCACCTGCCGTCACTATCAGTGGCAACACGCTGAAGTGGAACGACAACGACTCTGCACTCTGCTACGTTCTGTTCAAGGATGGGGTGTACGTCACCAACATCACCGCCACCAGCTACAGCATACCGGACGGGACCAGTGCTGACGCAATCTTTACCGTACGCGCAGCCAACGAGTTTGGCGGATTGGGTGCAGCTTCCAAGCCTGTCAGTCTCAGCGCTGCCAGCGATGACAACAACGATGACAGCAGCAGCGCAATCCTATTCTACTACGGCAACGGAACCACCAGCAACGCAGATGGCAACACCGCCACCAACGTATGGACCTGCACCGATACGGGCCTGACGGGATATTCATGGGCCATAACCGGAAAAACGGGAAAAGCCGTTCTCTATGGGGCCAATGTGGCCTACAAGAATAACACTTACTCCAGCTTCAAGAACTCCAATGGCGCACAGAACACTTTCACGTTGCCAGCGGGCGTCAAAGCCAAGAAACTGACCTTGATAGGATACACCAACGACAGCAGCACCTATGCTTCGCTAAGCGAGGTGAACGGCATAGCCATGGACCTGCCTCTCAATGTGAACCTGTCTAACAGCAACTATGCCACAAGCCCGGCATCGGTGAGCTACACCTTCAGCAATGAACCTTGTGGCAAATTCACCTTCACTGTCAGCAATAAACAAGTCTGCTTCATCATTTTATTAGAAACCGAAGAGGGAGAATGCAGCAACACAGATGTAAATGAATTACTGAATGACAACGCAAAATCAGACAATGGCGACACTTACGACACATTAGGCCGCAAAGTAAAGATGATGAAAAAGGGAGTTCTCTACATCAGAAACGGCAAAAAGTTCAAAATAGAATAAGAACAGAACAAACCATAAAAAAACACCCGGCTTCTCTTCCAAATGGAAGAAAAGCCGGGTGTTGGAATGTGGAGCTGGAGGGATTCGAACCCTCGTCCAAACGAGGAGCTCATACGCTTTCTACATGCTTATCTCAGCCTTAGGTTTTCGTGCGTCAGCAAGACCTGAGCCACCAACTGCCGCCTTATCCTCTAAATCTCACCATAGTTGCGAGGCCGACCATGGCTATCCCCGAATTGTCTGCTCCTCCGTATCAGGTTACCTCAGGGCTTGGGTGCCTGGGAGAAGTCCCGTCCCAGCATCTAATGCCGGGATTAAGCCAAACTTACTGTGATTCAGTTAGGCAGCGAGAGCGAAATTGTTTTCGTCAGCTAAATTGTTGGTCTCCAGATTATAGTGCTAGCCACCAGCGCACTGCATGCTTACATACCAACTCTGCCCGCTGTCAAGTCCAGTCAACCCCATTCTTTTTTATAATAGCGTTGGCATTATGCCGACATTATTCAGTATTAAGTTTTGTCATTCCCCTCACTTGGGGAGCAACGGTGCAAATATACAACGTTTTTAGGAATTTAGCACTTTAAAATGCTAAATTATTTAAAAATAATCAAACAGAAATTAACAATCCTTTGTCACAATCATCTCTTCCGTGCTGACCATCCGTTCACAATAGAGACACTTGTAGAGCCCTTTTGCCCGGTCAATAGCCACAAAGCGGGTGCACATAGGTTCATTATTGGTGATACATTTCGGGTTGAGACACTTCACCTCCCCACAGATTTCTTCGGGCAAGATCAGCTGTTTCTTCTCCGTCACCTGATAGTTGCGTATGATTACAATCTGGGCATTGGGGGCAATAAGTGAGACCTTGTTCACCTCGTCCGGGTCCAGAAAACGGTCTGCTATCTTGATGATAGCCTTCTTCCCTATTTTTTGGCTATCGAGATTGTAACCAAATGTTATCTGACTGGTGGTGTTCTCCAGTCCCAAAAGCGAAATCACCTTGAACAGTTTATCTGAAGGGATATGGTCTATAACCGTGCCATTGCACAGTTTTGCCACCTTCATTTCCTTATTGTTATCACTCTCCATAAAAAGACGTAATTAAACCGAAATAAAAGAATTAATCAAAGCCCCAACACGTCACAGATGACAGCCTGGCGGGCATACAAACCATTTTTAGCCTGCTGAAAATAGTAGGCCTTGGGGTTCTGGTCCACCTCATAGGCTATTTCGTTTACGCGTGGCAGCGGATGCAGTATCTTCAGATTCGGCTTTGTATGTTCCAGCATCCTGTTGTTAAGTATATATACATTCTTTACCTTCTCATACTCAAAAAGGTCGGTGAAGCGTTCTTTCTGCACGCGGGTCATATACAGAATGTCGGCATCCGCAATGGTATCCTCATTCATATTGCGTATCACTTCATACTTGATGCCCTTTTCGTTGCAGAAGGCCTGATAATATTTGGGCAGTTCCAGTTCTTTGGGGGCAATGAAACGGAAAGTGGGATTGAAATGGGCCATGGCGGTAATGAGTGAGTGCACCGTACGTCCGTACTTCAAGTCACCCACCATGGTGATGGTCAGATTATCGAGCGCGCCCTGCGTCTTCTTGATGGAATAAAGGTCGAGCATGGTCTGTGTGGGATGCTGGTTGGCCCCATCGCCAGCATTGATGATGGGCACTGGCGAAATTTCGGAAGCATACCGCGCCGCCCCCTCAATGAAATGACGCATGATGATAAGGTCAGCATAGTTGCTCACTATGGTGATGGTATCTTTCAGTGTCTCTCCCTTGGTGGTACTGGTGGTGCGGGCATCGCTGAATCCTATCACCCTGCCGCCCAGACGGTTGACTGCCGTCTCGAAACTGAGACGGGTGCGGGTGGAAGGCTCAAAAAACAGCGTCGCTACCACTTTTCCCTCCAGTATTTTCTGATTGGGATTCTTTTCAAACTCAGCGGCCCTATCCAAAATCTGAAGAATTTTATCTTTGGAATAGTCGGAAATGGAAACTAAACTTTTGTTAGTCATTATATTATCTTGTATCGTTTTTATCACTATTAGTTCTCTCATCCGAAACACAAATTTAGGAATAAAAAAAGAGAAAAACAGATTTTGCGGGTGAAGAAATCATTTGACAACGATTTTGTGGACGAATGAACAGGATTTCAAAATTTACCGATGCCCATTTCTATACATTAAATGAAACGCGAGGTGGAAGCTGCCAAAAGTGATGGACTTTTTAGGGCAAAAGGAGCCTGAGATTCCACAAAAAACGTATCTTTGTAATTTGTATAAAAAAGGAACAAGTAAATACAAAATAAACAAACCATGTACAGAACAAATACATGCGGCGAATTGCGGCTGACCAACGCTGGCCAGACTGTAACGCTGGCAGGCTGGGTGCAGCGCACCCGCAAGATGGGTGGCATGACGTTCGTCGACTTGCGCGACCGCTACGGCATCACCCAGCTGGTATTCAATGAGGAAAAAGACAGCGCTCTTTGCGCCGAGGCCAACAAACTGGGACGTGAATATGTGATTCAGATTGTGGGCGAAGTGTCAGAACGCAGCAGTAAAAACAAGAACTTGCCTACGGGTGAAATTGAAATAACCGTGAACAAGCTGACTGTGCTGAATGCCTCTCTCACGCCTCCATTCACCATTGAGGAAAATACCGACGGCGGCGACGACTTGCGCATGAAATACCGCTATCTGGATTTGCGCCGCTCCAATGTACGCGCCAATCTGGAACTGCGCCACAAAATGACGATGGAAATCCGCCGTTATCTTGATAAAATGGGATTTCTGGAGATTGAGACGCCTATGCTGATTGGTTCCACCCCTGAGGGCGCCCGCGATTTCGTGGTCCCTTCCCGTGTCAATCCTGGTCAGTTTTATGCTTTGCCACAAAGCCCTCAGACGCTGAAACAGCTGCTGATGGTGGCTGGCATGGACCGCTATTTCCAGATTGTGAAATGCTTCCGCGACGAGGACTTGCGTGCCGACCGCCAGCCTGAATTCACCCAGATTGACTGTGAGATGTCGTTTGTGAATCAGGAAGATATTATCCAGACCTTTGAAGGCATGGCCAAGCATCTGTTCAAGACCATACGCGGTGTGGAACTTAATGGCCCGTTCCTGCGCATGACTTGGCAGGATGCCATGAAACGCTATGGAAGCGACAAACCTGATATGCGCTTCGGTATGGAGTTTGTGGAGCTGATGGACACATTGCAGGGCAAAGGCGATTTTGCCGTATTCAACGATGCCAAATACATCGGCGGCATTTGTGCCGAGGGTTGCGCCAGCTACACCCGCAAACAGATGGACCAGCTGACCGACTTCGTGAAGAAGCCTCAGATTGGTGCCAAAGGTCTGGTTTACGCCCGCGTGGAAGCCGACGGCAGTGTGAAATCGAGCGTGGACAAGTTCTACGGCGCTGAGGTGATGAACGCACTGAAGGAGAAAATGAATGCCAAGCCGGGTGACCTGATTCTGATAATCAGTGGCGACGATGCCATGAAGGCCCGCAAACAGCTGTGCGAACTCCGTCTGGAGATGGGCAACCGTCTGGGACTGCGCGACAAGAACAAATTCGCACTTCTGTGGGTCATCGATTTCCCTATGTTTGAATGGAGCGAGGAAGAGAACCGACTGATGGCGACTCACCACCCATTCACACACCCTAAGGATGAGGATATTCCATTGCTCGATACTGACCCCGCAGCGGTCCGTGCCGATGCTTACGATATGGTTTGCAACGGCATTGAGGTCGGTGGCGGTTCCATCCGTATTCACGACCCTAAGTTGCAGGACAAGATGTTCGAGATTCTGGGCTTCACCGAGGAACGTGCCCAGGAGCAGTTCGGATTCCTGATGAACGCGTTCAAATATGGTGCGCCACCTCACGGAGGTCTGGCCTATGGTCTGGACCGCTGGGTCAGCATCTTTGCCGGCCTCGACAGCATTCGCGACTGCATTGCCTTCCCTAAGAACACCAGTGCCCGCGACGTGATGCTCGATGCTCCGGGCAATCTGGAACAGAAACAGCTGGACGAACTGAGTCTGAAAATTGATATAAAGGAAGCGGCTAAATAAACAGCCTCAGCTATCCTGACATAAAAAAAGAACGGGGAGAACCGAATATTCGGTTCTCCCCGTTCTTTTTCGCTATTAGATAAAACCCATAGCCACCTCAAATAGCATTCAATGACTTACTTTCCGATGCCAAGGAGACCTGTTTATAATAAAAACAGCGCATGGTTGAAACATCCAAATCAAAACAGCACATAACCAATACCAGCTTTCAATGAGTATTGATTGGCATTATCGTAATACCATTGGGAGTTGATTTTGTCATCCGATTCATCTTTACCCAATCGATGCACCGCCCTGACAGCAAATGACAACCGGATGTGATTGTTAAAAAAGAGATGATTGTAACCAATCTCCGCACTAACCACATTAAAATCACAACTTCCATCCCGTTCGGTTTTGTCCCGTTTACTGTAGGTAGTATGCTCCATGTCGCAATCCGTGACCACATGTCCGCAACCCACCTGCAAATATCGTCCATAAGGAGCATTGGATGAAGAGAAAATATATTGGCGATAAGCCAGTTGCAAATCACAATAAGAGATATCAGCGGCTGTAACAGAGCTGCTACCATCTTCTGACCATACGTTGGCATCTTCCACAAAAGATACCGATGACTGATAATGAAAATCAACCATCAAACTACCCTTGCGCCAAACTATACATTCCAAATCGGCAGACGGCACACACCTATAATCAAAGAATCCGCTCATCAAACCTATATCTTCATGACTGCCGTTATCGTGAGGCGCTATATTAGAGGGAGCGATTCCCGCATTAACATCCAGAACAAAATGCTTACCCATAAATCCACCTGCAAAAAGACTGGTAGAAAAGAACAAGCCCATAACGACTCCTATATATTTTAATGTTTTCATCATCATTTTCCCTTCTTTATTTTATTTACATAATTATAAAGGAACTGCTCAAGACGCGGTTTTTGATTGTACCCTTTACTGTCCAGCGAAGCTTTGTTCTCCGTTTTCCGTGTTTTCAAATCATAAAAATCAGCCGAAAGTGATGTCAACCTACGCGGTATAAAGCATCTAGCCAGTTGAACGGGGAATACAATTGGAACCCAGACAGAACAAATGGTGGCCATGCTATAACTGAAATAAGAATAAGTAACCTGTTTCATTCGTAAATCCAGCACCTTGGTAATGCCCATTTTTGAGAGCGTGGAATCCAGCTGTTTATTCTGCACCTGAATCATATCCTCGTTAGCCGCCAAAATGGTCTCTGTTTGCAACCCCATCACCTGACTATATACATTATAGTTTTCGGTATTGGGATTATCAACGACCTGCCGTTCAAACGAGATAAAATTGATACCTTGGCGTTTGCCAGCCTCAATAACCACATTCTGGATGCGCTTGTCATTACGGATGGCTTTTTTCATTGTATTCGAGAAATAATAAGTGATCAGCAATACATTGCCGCCATCAAATGGAACTTTGGTAGTGCTTGCCTGATTCAAAAGGTCATCCACCGCCTTCGCTTCCTCTTTCTTTTGGGCCGCTTCCATCAGTCTATAAAATGCAGTATCACGCTTATAATCAACCAACATATAGTTAATCGTTGTGAAGTTGCTATCAGGCAAAATCATTTCACCACGCTTCTGCTGGTCTTTTATTTTATCATATTTGCTGCGGCGGTTGACGTCGCTGCTTTTTGTTTCTGTCACATTCGAGGTATCTGCCACCTCAGAAACGGCAGGGGTAGCAGGCTCAGCATAAGTCCGTCCCCTGCGTTTGGCATGCTTGCCACTTTTAACGTCCGTTTTGTCTGCAACCATTTTTTTCTTAGCTGACTCGCTGGAAGCCGCCACCTCTTTTTTTGCAGACTGAATTTGAGCCTCACGGGCCTTTACTTTTCTGGTAGCCTCCTCCAGAGTAGTACCCATGGCAAAATCGCAGAACGAAGAAGATTCCAATCCATAAGAACGCACATCGCTCAGCACGTCTTTCAGCAGCGCCATCATATAATCATTAGTAGAGTCCATCAAATGGGCCTTCATAATAAAGCGGAGAGCCAACACCGACAACTCCTTGCGGTTGAGCTGCTTCAGAAAGTAATAGGCCGCCCCACTCTCGCCCTCAGCCTCTTTGTAGTCGGGCAAAACATCTTTCATCTCCGACTCTTTCTTATACTTTTCAAGACCATACATGGCAATAGCCGCAAACTCATTGACATCCTTATCATCAGGATTTTCACTGAGCAATACATAACTATTATAGAAAGCCTCGCCATAATCATGATTGGTCAGATTGATGTAGATAGCTTCCTTGCGGGCCATATCCCTGATTTTGTCGAACTCAGATTCTCGCAAATGAAATTCTGTGCGCCCTTTGTCTGAAAGTCCAGATATGATTTCGGCGGCATTTTCACGCCTTTTTTTCAGATTGGGATGAGTATCAAAGGTATCCACATAATCCTCGCGCGACTTGATAGGCTTGATATTGGTAAGATAATAATCATCAGGGAAATGATAATTCTTGGTCTCGACAAATGACCGTTTAAACGGAATTTCATCAAAAGGAAGATAACCATATTGTAACAAATCGAACATACCGGCTACTGCCTCATAACTGTAATTGGTCTGCTTGAAGAAATGCTGCAAGCCGTAACTGTCGGCCTCCATTTCGTTTTCACGGCTTTGCAGTGACTTTTTAAGCACATAATCAACCGCATCCGTTACATCCTTCAGCTTTTTCTTGTTCGGTTTGGTATAATGTCCTTTATCGAAGTGCGAAAATTCATGGGATAACACCAGCGCTATTTCCGCCTCGCTGGAGGCCTGGGCTATAAGTCCAATATTGACAAACATGGAGCCATCCTTGCACATAAAGGCATTCACTTCTGGCGACTTGTATAGATAAACATGTATTTGCTTGTGTTCCTGTTTTGGATTGACACAGAACAGATAATTGGCAATGGAATCAAGGTAAGCGTTGATAGGAGTACCATAAATAACCTTGCCCGACATGAAGATAGACCTCAAATCCGTTTCATCATCAGTCAGATTGTGACCTTTCAGCAGATACTGAATACCTTGAGGCATTGTTCCCATTGATTGCAGACCCGTATATCCCTGGGCCAACAAATATGAGCATTGACAAAAGAGCCAAATAAAGAGAACCAGAATTTTCTTTTTCATCACATGAAAATATGTATAATTATTTTTTCCAATTAATAAGTCGGACAAACGGATAACCTGAAACAGCAGCCTTACTTCTTAATCCGTCTGCCCCGCGGCGAGAAGGCTGGTTTTGCCACGGGCTCAGGTGGCGCGACTTCCTTTGACTGGTCAGAAGGAGCCGCAGCTGGGATTTCTTTTTTTGAGGTCAATGGCAAAGTCAGCCATGCCAATGAGCCAAAATCCTCCCCTCGGGTGGTAATCAGAAAACGATTGCCTTCTCGTCTCAGTAAATGATGAAAGACTTGGCCACAAGATGTGTTTCCCGTCAAATTATCAACCGTCACCTTCTCCGACTCCGATACCCGCGCCAAAGCAATACAGTTGGCACAATTTCTGGAATGGAGATTCGCATTGAAGTGACTATCCGACGTCGGGTCATCCACTTTATGAATACTCTCGTTATAGATAAAATAGACCTCATTGCCATAGGCAAAGACGTCATAACCCATATTCATGGGATAGACCGAATAACTGGACGTTTGGTATTTTGAATAATAACGGTCAACAATAGTTGACTTTTTCACTTGCCCATCGGGAGAAACAAAAATGGCATACATGCCCCCCAAATCGTGAATGCGGTAGGGCGCCCCCCAAACAGTATTATCAACGGAATAGGAAGAGGGCATTCCCACCACACAGACATCTCCATTATCAAGAGGCAAGATATAAGACATAGTAAGCGATTCGTAGTGCGAAAGCGGGGTTCGCTGACTATCCCATAACGAAGATATAGGTGTCATATATGGCCTCGAACGGCCGTCAAGCGAATGCGAGTTGAGAATGTCAACAAAGAGATGAACATTAGTCAAACTGTCCGTATTATCCTTGTCACATAGAATGGCAGCCAAAATGACATTGCCATTTTTCAAGAACTGCGATTCCATATCAGCCACACGATAATCATCGGGCACATCGTAGCGATACCTCATCAATTCACCCTCCGTATCAAAACGAAGAACATTAAGTGATTGGGTGGCCGAAGACAATTCTTGTGAAGTCTGCGACATGAATGAATGAACCACACTTCCATCATTCAAAACAGAAGGGACTGCAAGCATCGAATACCTCACATCGAAAGAGAAAAGATCTTTGGTCTGCCACAGCACTTTACCTGAACGGTCAAGCATCACCTCATAATAGCCCTTTACATCGTTCGTAGATGTCGATTTGATTTGTATAAGGACCGACATTTTACTGGAATCAGGTGATAAATCCGTCGTTGCGGAATAATCTTCACCTTTACCCAAAGGGAAACTAAAGGCTGTTATCTCATCTATTTTTTTCAAATCTGTCTTACGATAGCGCACATATTTGACTGTAAGTATTCCCTTCTTGGCACTTCTGGGGAATCCGACTTGGCACAAATAGTCGTCCGTTCGATATATGGAAAAAGATTTGAAAGAATAAGTATTCAAATTGGCACCAGCCAACTCAGTTTCCTGTTGGTCACTTATGCGAGAGCAATGAAACTGGGTTCCGTTTTCTCTGAAATAACAGATAAGATAATCCTTGTCCGCCTTTCCATAATTGCCAATATAACCCTCTTGGTAAATCAGTTTCAACGAATCATTTCTGCTCAGTTTCCGCATAGCCTTCCAATCCTTTATTTTGACAGACGTTGGGGTCAACTGCTGGGCAACTGCTGGCAAGGATAAAAAGACGGCAAGAAAAAATAAAATTTTTTTCATATTATAATGATAATCTACAATTCAAAGCTAACCAATGAATGGTGATGCCGGCAAAGTGAACATTCTATACTCACAATAACACGCACAAGCACTATAAGTGGTGTGAATTCTTTACAAAAGAAGAAATCGAAACATTACAATAAAAGCATAGTGTACGCTAAACAATTATAAAAAATAGCTGGTACAAGACATTTATTGTGCAATATTACAAAAAAAGTGTGTTTAATAACACTGAAATCGGCAAAAAACACATTTTCCTCATAAACACGGAAAGAACAGCAGCAATCCTCACATCAAAGGAAGTCACAAATCTATCCCTTGGTCTCCATCCATCGATTTGGGGTCCGGGCCATACTTGTTTTCTCCTATTGTACCACTCTTCAGCAGAAACACCAACTGAACAATGGAAAGGGCAAAACCGCCAAGGTCCAAAATGAAAGAGACGCCTGACAGGGCAGGATACGCATAAGGCATACCTTGCGCAGCTTCGCTCATTGTCAAGGATATATACGCAACAACCTGAACAGTCCAAATAAGGAAGGGTGCACCCCAAAATGCCGCCAGCCACCAGCCGCTGTGATTGGTGTCGTGCAGCCGACGGACAGTAACAGCCAGATAGGGAACAAAAGCGGCCAACAGATATAGACCATATATACCCGATAACGAAAAGGCGGGAATATAAGCCTCATTAATCAAAAGGGGAATGAACAAAATAATCCACGCAAAAAACAGGAGAACATTAAACAAAATAAACATCCAATATTCTTTGCGACGCGCCCGCCCGGTAAAGGTGGCATAATTACGGAAACAAGAAAGATACCAATGCATGACAAATTGAATTTATTACCTCATTAACATATGAGAGAGTCCCTACATTAGGACTCTCACAAAAATAATTATAAAATTAGTTATTAACACACAAACGGCCAAATAAACAACAAAAAACGCCTGTTTTTCCTCAAAAAAAGGGAAAACAGGCGTTATGAAGGGTATGTTTATCTGTTCCTGACTTACTTCTTGAGAGCAGCCAAATTAGCTTTCAGTGTAGCCAATTTACTCTCTCCATCGGCCTTTTTCTTGCGTTCCAAAGCTACCACCTCCGGCTTGGCATTGGCCACAAATTTCTCATTGCCCAGTTTCTTGTCAACCGTAGCGATAAAACCTTGGTAATATTTGATATCGGCCTCTATTTTTGACAGTTCGGCTTCCACATCAATAGAATCCTTCAATGGAATGGATATTTCAATGGTACGAACCATAAAGACAGCCGAAGCACCATCCAGATTGCCCTCCGCACGGGCTATCGACGACACATTGGCCAATTTTTCAATCAGACAATTATTGGCAGAATCAAAAGTGCCTTTTACGAACAATTCAAAAGCCTTGTGCGGACTGATACCCTTTTCGGCACGCACATTGCGCACGCCGGCTATCAGCTCCTTGGTCACCTCCATCTGGTCAATCACAGCCTCATCAAACGAAGAAGCCTCAGGCATACGGCTCACCATGATGCTGTCCTTGGCATCACGCTGGCGCATGGCCTGATAAAGTTCCTCGGTGATGAATGGCATAAACGGCTGAAGCAACTTGAGCAACGCCTCAAAATAGCTGATGGTGGTGTCAAAGGTAGTCTTGTCAATAGGATGCTGATATTCAGGCTTGACCATTTCAAGATACCAGGCAGAAAACTCATCACGGAAGAGTTTGTAAACAGCCATCAACGCCTCGCTGATACGGTATTTGCTGAAACAGTCGTCAATCTCCATGATGGTCTTGTTCATCTGCTCATGGAACCAGACAATGGCTTTCTTTGCTGTTTCTGGCTGTGCCAGTTTATCATCCACCGTCCAGCCTTCCAGCAGTCGGTAAGCATTCCAAATCTTGTTGCAGAAATTACGTCCCTGCTCACAAAGGGCATCATCAAACAGAATATCATTGCCCGCAGGAGCAGACAGCATCATACCCATACGCACGCCATCGGCGCCATATTTGGCTATCAGTTCCAATGGGTCGGGCGAGTTGCCGAGCGACTTTGACATCTTGCGCCCCAGCTTGTCACGTACAATACCTGTGAAATAGACATTCTTGAAAGGCATCTTGCCCTCATACTCGTAGCCGGCCATAATCATGCGGGCCACCCAGAAGAAAATAATATCAGGACCTGTAACCAAGTCGCTGGTAGGATAATAATATTTTATCTCCTCATTGCCTGGCTCGTTAATGCCATTGAAGAGGGAAATTGGCCAAAGCCAGGAAGAGAACCAGGTATCAAGACAGTCGCTGTCCTGTTTCAGGTCATCAATCTTCAGGTTTTGGTCACCACTCTTCTGCTTGGCCAGTTCAAGGGCCTGTTCGGCCGACTCAGCTACCACGAATCCGCCCTTGGGCAGGAAATAGGCAGGAATACGGTGTCCCCACCAAAGTTGACGGCTGATGCACCAGTCTTTGATATTCTCCATCCAGTGGCGATAGGTATTCTTGTATTTAGGGGGATAAAACTTAATCTCATCATTCTCTACCGGAGCAGATGCTATCTTGGCCAGATGCTCCATCTTCAGGAACCACTGCATGGAGAGTTTTGGCTCAATCACCACGTTGGTACGCTCCGAATAGCCTACCTTGTTGTTATAGTCCTCCTCTTTTTCCAGCAAATCGGCGTTTTTAAGGTCTATGGCAATCTGTTTGCGGACATCAAAACGATCCATGCCCACATACATTCCGGCAGCCTCGCTGATGGTGCCGTTATCGTTAAAGATATCAATGACGGGCAGATTATATTTCTCGCCCAGCATATAGTCGTTGACATCGTGGGCAGGGGTTACCTTCAGACAGCCGGTACCGAACTCAATATCCACATATTCATCCTCAATGACAGGTATCACGCGATTGACCAGCGGCACAATCACCTTTTTACCCTTGAGCCAAGTGTTCTTGGGGTCCTTAGGATTGATGCACATGGCAGAGTCACCCATGATGGTTTCAGGACGGGTGGTAGCCACTACTGCATAACGGCCCGCCATCGGCTTGCCATCGGCATCGGCCACCTTATATTTAAGATAATACAGTTTGCTATGTTCCTCTTTATAGATGACCTCCTCATCGCTGAGGGCTGTCAAGGCCTTGGGGTCCCAGTTGACCATACGGACCCCCCGATAGATCAGGCCCTTGCTGTAGAGGTCGCAGAACACCTTGATGACACTCTTGCTGCGGACCTCATCCATGGTGAATGAAGTGCGGTCCCAGTCACAAGAGGCACCCAGCTTTTTCAGCTGTTCCAATATGATGCCACCATGCTCATGAGTCCAGTCCCAGGCATGTTTCAGAAATTCATCGCGGGTGAGGTCTGTCTTTTTGATACCCTGCTGTGCCAGTTTGTTCACTACTTTGGCCTCAGTGGCAATGGAGGCATGGTCGGTACCGGGCACCCAGCACGCATTATAACCGCGCATACGGGCACGACGGACCAGAATATCCTGAATGGTATTGTTAAGCATGTGGCCCATGTGAAGCACTCCCGTCACATTTGGTGGAGGTATTACTATGGTATAGGGTTTCCGTCCATCCGGTTTCGATTTGAAAAAGCCGTTATCCAGCCAGTATTGGTACCATTTGTCCTCTACTTCGGCGGGATTGTATTTGCTTGCCAATTCCATTCTCTGTAAAATTTTTATATTGTTATTCCTTTTTATTCAAAAAACTCAGCAATCTGCAAAAATAAGCAGAAAAATGTTAAAACAAAAACGGGAGAAAGGGAAGTTGACAAATAAATGAGAAGGAAGATGAAATACCATGGAAAAATAAAAACTGAAAAAACGACAAGAGTGAACACTAAATATGTTTCTATAACATAAAAAAACAGTTGTGAAATGGACAAATCTATCTTAAATTAGACAAATCGAACAATATCAAGAAAATACACAACAATAAAAAACAAATGCCATGATAACAATGATACTTGAACTTCTGATAGTTCTGCTGGCCTTATATGTAGGCTCAAGATACGGCAGTCTGGCCCTTGGCGCCATTTCGGGCATAGGTCTGGCCCTTTTGGTCTTTGCCTTCGGCATGAAACCCGGCACCCCACCCACCGATGTCATCTATATCATCATAGCCGCGGTGACCTGCGCGGGCATATTGCAGGCATCGGGCGGAATGGATTGGCTGATACAGATAGCAGAACGCCTGCTGCGTTCACATCCCGACCGCATCACCTTCTTTGCCCCCCTCTGCACCTTCTTCCTGACAGTGCTGGTAGGCACAGGGCATGTGGTTTACACACTGATGCCCATCATCTGTGACATATCACTGAAGAAAGGCATCCGCCCCGAACGGCCATGTGCGGTGGCATCCATCGCATCGCAGGTAGGCATCACCTGCTCACCCATAGCAGCGGCAGTGGTGGCTTTCGTCACCATATCCAATGCCAATGGCTTTGACATCACCATTCCGCAGGTACTGATGGTGAGCATGCCCGCCTGCTTGTGTGGTCTGATGGCTGCGGCAACCTGTTCATACAAACGGGGACTGGACCTGGACAAGGATCCCGATTTTCAGAAACGGCTGGCCGACCCCGCCACCCGCGAATTCATGTATGGCAACAATGCCACCACCCTCGACAAGGAGATAGCTCCGGAAGCGAAACGGGCCGTTTATATCTTTTTGGCGGCCATTGGCGTCATTGTGCTCTTTGCCATATTCCAGCATCTGCTCCCCGCATTCAGCGAGATTCATGCCATAAAAGGCGCTGCGGGCATAACCACCAGCGCAGGAGTAACGCTGACCGCCGAACAGTTGGCCAAAGCCCACGTTGTGGTTAGCGGTGTCACCGAATCGAAAATGGTGCCACTAAAAATGAATCTAGTGATACAGATAGTGATGATAACGGCGGCGGCCTTGATGATAATACTGTGCAAGGCGAGCCCTAAGAAAGCCGTATCGGGTGCCGTGTGGCAGAGCGGCATGGTGGCGGTGATTGCCATTTACGGAATAGCTTGGCTGGCCGACACTTACTTCTCCAACTATATGGATGTAATGAAGGAGGGGCTTGGCGGCATTGTGGCTGCTCACCACTGGGCCATAGCTCTTGTTTTCTTTGCGGTGTCCGTTCTCATCAACTCGCAGGGGGCAGTGGTCGTATCCATGTTGCCTCTGGCCTATTCGCTGGGCATACCAGGCGTGGCTCTGCTAGGCGTGTTGCCAAGTGTCTACGGCTATTTCTTCATTCCTAACTATCCCTCTGACATAGCCACAGTCAACTTTGACCGCTCAGGCACCACGGTGATAGGCAAATATTTGCTGAACCACAGTTTTATGATGCCGGGCATGGTGAGTGTTACGGTTTCCTCCATAGTGGCTTACGTCATAGCCAATCTGTTTTTCTGACATAATTGCAAAATCAGAACATACAAAAGGGGAGATTTTCCAAAATCAGGAAAATATCCCCTTTTTATCAGTTTTTTGTCCCGTCCTGAAATAGGGTTACAAAAAAAGAAGTAACAAAATGAAAGAACGAG
>OCVT010000288.1_pt1 | contig 19911 bp, 15 predicted proteins | sample 1539111 | NCBI WGS metagenome assembly OCVT01 (sample SAMEA3991482, study PRJEB22521) | metagenome | biome: anthropogenic terrestrial biome; feature: sewage plant; material: raw primary sludge | place: Sweden | collected 2012-09-26 | reverse complement strand
CACCAGGACGTACACTCTTTCCCTACACGACGCTCTTCCGATCTGAACATACTGCACTATGACGTTATAGCTGAGACGTGGCTCACCGGCGAGGATGCCGGACAACTAAAATTTGATGCCACAGCCGACCTCAATTTCCGACTCTTTGGCGATACTGTCACCCTTGCTGCTAGCGGTTTCTTCCACTCACTCAACCCCACATTCTATTACCGTCATTACCACTCCAAACATCTGTGGTGGGACAATGACGACATGTCAAAAATAATCCACTCGCGCATACAAGGACTCTTCAACTACCGCAAGACACGCACCACTCTACGCGTTGCAGCGGATGAGATAAAGAATTATACATACTTCGGACAGAGTTACACCATAACATCCAACTATGAACGCACAGGAAACACAATAACGGTAAAACAATGCGGATCCCCAATAAGCCTTTTCACGGCATCACTGAGCCAGGATTTCACACTGGGACCGCTCAATTGGGAGAATCAGATTACCTATCAGAAATCGTCAAATAGTGATGTCTTGCCAGTTCCTGATTTTAACATCTACACAAATCTGTATTTTCAATTCAAGATTGCACATGTGCTGAAATGTGACTTTGGTGCTGATGCACGCTACTTTACAAAATATTACGCACCAGATTATAGCCCTGCATTGGGTCAATATACGGTACAGACTGGTGACAGCAAAACAGAAGTGGGTAATTATCCTATCGTAAACGTGTATGCCAACTTCCATCTGAAACACACTCGGTTTTTCGTAATGATGAGCCATGTGAATGCGGGGACTGGCAAGAAGAATTACTTTCTAACCCCACACTATGCGCTTAATGAAAGAATACTTAGATTCGGACTCAGCTGGAACTTCTTCAATTGACGGTAAAACGCGGTAATGTTAATGAAAAACGCATAGTTGCTATTAAAGGTCAATCACATCGTGGTTAACTGTTAACCATACTCCGTTTTACAATCAAGTAGAATTAGATTTGGCTATGACATTAATTGATATACAGTCTCCCACGTATCAACAAGGTATTAAACATATATCTATTCATATCAATATATCTCCACAGATATGTTGATGGGCTGATTGTATAGACGTGGCATGACACATCTATACTGTTGGTGTGAACTGAAATTAAATATTGTCTTCAAGATTGATATATTACAACAACAATCCAATCGAAACAAGCAATCCATAGAAGAATATATTGCGGGCCGTCTCACCCAATATTTTGTTAAGTTCACTGCCTTTGTCTATCTTTACCATCTTTCGGTATGTTATGACATGGAAGAATAGATATATAGCTGGCAACACAAACGCCCAATAACTTCCCATAAAAGCAAATACAAGTCCCATAAGACATGCAAAGAATCCAACAATAAGGTACAGTCTTCTTGAAACCGATGGTCCAATGGATACCACCAATGTAATTTTACCCGCACGGCGATCATTGTCTATGTCACGATAATTGTTAACAATCAGCAATGTATCAATCACCATTCCACATGCTACCGATGCAACAATCACTTCATTCGTGAATCCCTGCATATACATCGGCATTTCAAGATAATATGTCATCGTGACAGGAACCAACCCAAAAAACAATAGCACAAGAATATCCCCCATACCAATGTATGAAAGGCGCGTAGTGTAAAGGATACTAAACAACAAACAGGTCACACCGACAAAAATCATTGCATAACCACCATAAAGCACTAAAGGCAATCCTGCAACACATGCCAGAAGAGTGGTTATTATGAGAGCTGACTTCATGGCGCGCATAGTAATCCATCCCTGTGCACATGCGCGAAGTGGACCCAAACGGGTCTCATCATCGTTACCTCGCTTAAAATCGAAGTAATCATTCACAAAATTGGCATCTATCTGCATGATAAACGCAAAAGCAAAGCACAACACCAACGGCATAACATTGATATTCCATCCCGAATCTCGCAATGCCATTGCAGTGCCAATCATCACCGGAACTGCTGCACCTATCAATGTCTTTGGACGTGTTGCAAGCATCCATGCTTTCAGCGAATTCACCTTAACCTCATTCTCATTCATTTTCTCACTGATTTTATTTGCAAAATTAATCATAAAACATTATATTTGCAAAATTTTTAATTCATTTAATATGATTGACGCTAACGTAAGTCTCGACTTGATGGAATTTATCGAACAGAATATTTTGCCACGATATGCTGAATTCGACAAGGCCCACCGACTGTCGCATGTCACCGGAGTGATAAGACGTTCACTGGAACTGGCAAGAAAGACTGGTACAGACATCAACATGGTTTACACCATTGCCGCCTATCATGACCTGGGACTTTCTGGTCCACGTGCCATACATCATATCACAAGCGGGAAAATTCTTACTACAGACATGAGATTACGTAAATGGTTTTCTGCCGAAAAAATCAAAATCATGAAGGAAGCAGTTGAAGACCACCGTGCGTCCGCATCGCATGCCCCTCGCAATATATATGGTAAGATTGTAGCAGAAGCCGACCGCGACCTTGTACCCGACACTGTATTCCGCCGCGCTGTGGAATATGGACTGGATCACCATCCTGAGAAAAACAAGGAAGAACAATGGGAAAGGTTTGAAGACCACATGCAGGAGAAATATTCAGAGCATGGATATATAAAACTATGGATTTCAAATTCACCAAATGAAAAGCACATGAAAGAAATACGCGATATCATCAATAACAAAATACTATTGAAAGAAAAATTCAATAGATTCTATGATGAAGAGAAATAAAATAATCAGGTTTATTTGTCTGCACTTACAAACAAACCCGATTATTATGACTTTTCTATCCTATCCAATACCCACCATACTATTATATATCTAATGATGTTAATGAAAAAATCTTATAATGCATTCCACTGAATATCTATCATTTATATGGTTTTCATATAATTCAGTTGATCATAGATGCCCAACAATCATGTTTTTGCAAACAATATTTAACTCTATTATACTACTATTCGATGAAAAATATTTTTATTCTCAAAATATTTGGAACATTGGAACGAAAGACTTACCTTTGCATACGAAAATGAGGATAAAATTGGGTTGTATCGGTTTGATTGGGATACTCATCAAAAATAAAACGAAAACCGAGAAGATTTCTTTTGCTAATGGCGGGCCACATAAAATTCTTGTGAACTAAGCTGTAATGCCGGTGGATTACAAAGGCGGGGAACTCTCAAATCTTTCAAACTCGGAGTTTCATCACATCATCGATATGACCCTTTTTAAAATATACGGCAGATATGTTTCTGCCGTTTTCTTTTTAAATAATTAATAATAAAATTAGGAATATGTTTTCTGGTATTATAGAAGAAATGGCTATTGTCGTGGCCATAAATAAGATTCAAGAGAATATCGACTTCACAATGAAATGTTCATTCATCGACGAGTTGAAGATTGATCAGAGTATTAGCCACAATGGTGTGTGCCTTACCGTTGTCAAAATAGAGAACGACACATACACCGTTACGGCAATGAAGGAAACCCTAGACTGTTCCAACCTAGGACTACTCCGTGTGGGCGACAGTGTAAACGTGGAACGTTCCATGATTATGAATGGACGTCTTGACGGGCATATCGTACAGGGACATGTAGACAAAACTGCCACCTGCATCGGCATGAAGGATGCTGACGGCTCCACATACTTCACCTTCGAATATGACTTTAGCAAAGAGATGGCAAATAGAGGTTACTTCACCGTGGACAAAGGATCAGTAACAGTAAATGGAGTGTCACTGACTGTATGCGAGCCCACTGATAAAACTTTCACCGTGGCGATAATACCATTTACTCGCGAAAACACAAATTTCAGTGATATAAATATAGGGACTGTTGTAAACATCGAATTTGACATATTGGGGAAATATATTGCACGACTTCAACGTCTGTAAACAAAATATATAAAAATACTGGATGTATTCAAAATGACAGAATACGTCCTCTTTGTAAATATATGTTTTCATAACTAACATTATTTCCAAACAATTGTTAATAATCACTTGCTCGAATAAACTTATTGTCGTTATTTTTAGTCTAACTAACAAATAAAACTGATATATACAATAAAACAAAAGACGAATTAATATTTTTGTCGATAACTAAACAAAAATTTTTTATGAATAAATTATGGATTAATGCATTTGTCGGACTATTGATTATTGCTGCCCCATGCAGTATTGAGGCGAAACAGTGGACATTAAGTGATTGTATCAACTATGCATTACAAAACAACATCACGATTCAGAAGAATCGGCTATCCAAACAAAGTGCAGAAGAAGACGTATTTCTATCGAAAGCAGAACTGCTTCCCTCACTTAATGCCAGCACATCCCAAAATGCAACCTATCGTCCTTGGACAGAAAGTAGTTCAACTGTAGCTAACGGGTACGTTCAATCTAGTGCCGATAAGGTGTATTACAATGGAAGTTACGGCATTAATGCCAATTGGACTGTATGGAATGGCAACCGTAACCACAATACTATAAAACAAAACCAATTGTCTGTACAACAAGCCGGACTAAACTCTGATATTACAGCAAACTCCATTCAGGAACAGATTGCTCAGCTCTACGTTCAAATTCTCTATTCTAGCGATGCAATAACAGTAAACAAGCACAGTCTGGAAACAAGCAAGAAAAATGAGGAAAGAGGAAAAGAGATGGAAAAGGTAGGCAAAATGAGCAAGGCTGACCTTGCCCAATTGACAGCACAACGTGCTCAAGACGAATACAATATAGTTGCGTCTGAAAGTAGCCTCAAAAATTATAAAAGACAGCTTAAACAACTACTGCAAATTACGAATGACGAAGCTTTCGATGTTGAAATACCAACGATGACTGACGAAATGGCCTTACAAAATATACCTGCATTGAGCAATGTATACTCCACAGCACTGGATCTGCGTCCCGAAATTAAGAGCTCAATGTTAGCCATTGAAAATAGTGACCTTGCAATTAAAATAGCAAAGGCACAAAGCCTGCCTACAATCTCACTAAATGCAAACGCTGGTACAAACACTACATCTATGAGTAATACGACATGGGGCACACAAATGAAAACCAATTTTGATATGGGGGCCGGCTTCACTGTAAGCATACCTATCTTTGATAACCGTTCAAAGAAGACCGCAGTAAACAAAGCAATGATACAGAGACTGAGTAATCTGCTTGACCTTAAAGACAAACAAACCACACTATATTCAAATATTGAAAGTTACTGGCTTGATGCAACAACAAACCAAAACAAATTTAAGGCAGCAAAGGTAAGCGTAGAAAGCTATCAGGATAGCTATGACCTCTTGAGCGAGCAATTCCGTCTGGGACTTAAAAATATTGTTGAGCTGATGACAGGCAAAACCAATCTTCTCACCGCACAACAAAGTGAATTGCAAAGCAAGTATATGACAATATTAAATATTAGCCTGCTCAACTTCTATCAATCAGGAGAACTTAAATAAAAAGATACAAAAGAATCAAGCGTAAAAATAGCTTATGAGGTATGAAAATAATAAGTAGCATATGGATTGTTGCATGAGTTTTAATTACCTCTTAATTGTTCAACATTGCCAATAATCTGACATACATATAGGCTGTCACTTATACAGTAGTAATTATTTTATAAATTTCAAACAACAACAGAAATTAAAATGCCCTGCAAATGTAATGATATACACAGCAGAAAAATAAAGCATATTGAGTGTACTAACGTTTCACTCCTACGAAAAACTCTGTTTGCGACAAAAAAAGAGTTGATTGAACAAGAAAGAAACAAATTATATCTTTTGTAAACAACACGTTCAAAAATAATAATTTAAATTAAACTTCAACATGATTCTTAATTGCATAATAATTAACAACGACAAAAGGATTATTGAGTTGTTGACAAAATACGTAGACAACACACCCTTTCTCAGACTGTCAGGCTCATACGACAGTGCAATCAACGCAATAAAGGATATAAGGGAGAATAAAATAGACTTGGTATTCCTTGCTACAAAAATGCATGAACTCAATGGTATTGAGTTTGCTAGAATATTGACAAAAGATACGAAGATTGTGTTTATTGCTGATGATGACAGTTATGCTATCGACGGTTACAAGGTCAACGCCATCGATTATCTTTTGAACCCTGTCTCGTATGAGGATTTCCTTACCGCGTCCAACAATGCGCATGAATATTATACAAATGCCAATTTGTACACCAAGAACAATAGGTTTATCTTTGTCAAGAGCGAATACAAACTAGTACGAATAATGCTTGATGAAATTCTTTTTATTGAGGGAGAAAAAGACTATGTAAAATTTCATTTGGAAAAAGACAATACAATAACGAGTCTGATAAACATGAAGAAGATAGAGGGGTATTTGCCAAAGCCAGAATTTCTACGTTCCCACCGCTCATACATCGTCCACATGTCAAAGATCTGTCTTGTAGACAGATTCCGCATTGTCTTTGGAAAGGATTTCATTCCTATCTCCGACAGCTACAAAAACGAGATACAAGACTATTTTGATGCGTACAAGCTATCATAGCGAGGACGTCATTTCAAGTGTGTTAAAGGTCTAACACAATAATATAGTATTAATAGCTGCTCTATACAGCATAAATTAGTTAGCAAAATGACACAAGAAAAGTATGCTAAAATATTCTCTCTGACTATGACTGGAATCGGTATACACATTTGTAGTTATACTTACTGAATCACTATACATTATTTTAAAACTGTTACTGATAGTCTTTACACATTCTGAAATCCTTTACTGAAAAGGTTGACATAGCGAAATGTTATTACAAATCAGTTTAGTATGCATATTTCTCTTACAAAGTTAAATAAAATTTCTATATACGCAAATATATTCCTATGAAAAACACCACGGTGGTTTGCCCTGCGGCTGGAGGCGTGAAGCCTCCAAAGAGCAACTACCCGAAACGCATTCTCATCTCTGCTGGGGTTTTCATGCAGTTACTCATGTGTGGTCTTTTATTATTATAGAAATTAATAATGGAACTTAGAACTTTTCGTGCATCCTCTAAATTTTCAGGTCTGTCCATACGATACAGCCATTCCTGCTTGATAATACCATTCACACGTTCGGCAATGGCATTGTCAGTAGGTTTGTAATCTTCGGTCATGCTGATAGTGGCAGAAATGGAATTAAGTAGTTCTACATATGCATTGCAACAATATTGCGAACCGCGGTCTGAGTGATGTATCAGTTTACTTAGAGACGCACCATCTGCCTGCTTGATAGCCTGCTCCAGAGCTGATATGGTGTTGGTTGCCATAAGCGTGTCGGACAATGTCCATCCAATTATCTCGTGTGTAAAGGCATCCGTGATAAGATGCAGATAACACACTCCATCTTTTGTTTCTATATAAGTAATATCTGCAACCCATAGCTCATTGGGAGCAGTCGGCATAAAGTTCTTTATCATATTCTTGTACTTGCGGTAATTGTGATTTGAATTTGTCGTATGCCGTTTACGTTGCGGTTTCAGCATCAGATGGTGATGACGCAGCAAATCGTAGAATTTATCCCGCCCAGACATCTTTTCTGCATATAACTCTTTGAGCATGACAAACAGTTTGTATGCTCCTATGCCTGGATCTTCATTGCGTATTTCTGCCACAATCCTAATAATAGTCGTCTCGGTCAAATTCCGTTTTTCCAACATTTCTTTACTTACAGAATAATAGCCTACTCGTGTTTTACCAAACAGCCCGCTCAGACATTCTATCGACAGATAAGAATGTCTGGCGCGGAGGCTATTTACTGCTTGGCGCCAGCTTTTTTTAATAAGTCGATTCCATAATCTTCCTTGCCTATTTTCAGCAACTCATTAAGAGCCTCATTACGAAGTTCGGAATACTCAAGAGCCTTACGCAGACACGATATCTCATACTGAAGTTGCTCTTCTTTTGTCTTAACTGCTGCCGCTTTGGCTTCTTCTTTCTTCTTACGTATACTCATTACCTTTTGTATTGTTGCTGTTGACAAAGATAATGATTTATGGGTTAAAGGAAACTCTTTTTCCCATAAATTTAAAGAATGAGATGCCAATATCCCATATTTGCGAGCAGTAAAACCATATGACAAATCATGCTCATACATGTCTTTTAATACTTGAAGCTTGAAGTCGCGACTATAACTTCGATGTTCCTTTTTTTTCTTTGACTTTTCCATCATTTAATTGTTAAAACGATGTATACCTTTTCTGTATTAAGTCAAAATTATAACACATTTTGGGCTTGATATTTTGACCGATAATGTTAATTGTCTGAATGTCAGTATGTTGCAATGTTGCTCTAGAATCTCGTATTTGCGACCATGGGGAAACTTTTTTGAAATAGAGCCTGTTTTTTGGGGGTTGTTGTAAACTTTTTGGATAAAAAAGCCAAGGGGCTGTCCCCGACAGTAGAGACGGAAGCACGTATGTCCGTGACTGGCATGGATGTATACAAAAATGGCCGTGATACAGACACTCTTGTCTGATCATGGCCATAATGCTATATGCAAAATTTAATAAAGAAAGAATCTATTGTAATGGGTATGCGGGATCTGTCACGTTGTCCGGATTTTGCACCAATGCGGGATTTGAGTCCAAGTCACTTTTGGGTATTTTCCACAAGAAACTCTTTTGTGGCACGAAATTCAGTTTGCGGAAATAGTTCATCCCTTCTGCCACACCTTTGTTGATGAATTCATAGACATTCTTTCCCAAGCGGTTTGTACGCAACTCGTCGAAATACATTTTGCCTTCGCCGATGAACTCCCATCCGCGTTCCTGGAAAATGGCATCGTCGATTGCACTCTTGGTAGCGAGAGAAAGGGCCGGTAGTCCGGCACGCTGGTGCACCATGTTGAGATATTTCAAGGCTTCAGCCGAGCCGCCATTCACCTGGTTCAATGCTTCGGCATAGTTGAGCAATACTTCAGAATAGCGTATCAGCATGAAATTGTTTGCCGACATCAACAGGGATGCCGCCGTGGTGAAATCGTAATATTTAGCGTTTCCGGGTGTACAACTCTGCCAGCCTTTGGAGCCAGGGAAGTGCCCCTTATCGGCTGCAACAAATTCCATGTGGGTATCTTTAGTTCCCTTGCGGGCAGAGCCACTGGTGATGAATACTTGTTTGCGCGCGTCGTTGTCCGAATAACTCTCGTAGGCATAGATGGATGGGCCTGTGCGCAGATAGAAATAACTGCCGCCAGCCACGTTGTAATAACTGTCACCGAAAGTTCCGAAGAAGCGGTGCATGCTGTTGTCCTGTCCGCTTATGGCAGAGTATTGCAGTTCGAGGATGGACTCTTGATTGTTCTTGGCACCTGCCGGATTGAAGGCATACCACAAGTCTTTATAGTTTGACATAAGAGAATATGTGCCCGTGTCGATGACTTTCTTGTTGTACTCGGCGCTCTTCCGGTAATACTCTGTGTTGCTTTCCATAGAGGCACGATAGAGCCAAATCTCACCCAAAAGCGCTTCTGTAGCCCCTTTGGAGATGCGCCATGCATCATAGCTGGAGGCACCACGTTCCGGCAGATTTGATTCGCAATAATCAAGGTCGGCCTGTATGTAGTCGTATACTTCACTGACTGTCTTGCGTGGTATTTCCAGCCCCTCGAGAGAACTGGTGTATCCTTCGGGTATAGGCACACCGCCGAATATGCGCACGAGATAGAATAGTGAATATGCGCGCATGAAACGTGCCTGTGCGTATATTCGTGCTTTGGCTGTGGCATCCATGTTCACGCCCTCTCCACGTGCCAGCACTGTGTTGCAGCGGTTGATGCAGGTGTAGGCGCGGTTCCAGAGATTTATGAATGTCGACGAAGTGCTCCCGCTGTTGATGTCGTACCAGTCGTTGATGTTCTGGTTGTCTTCTTTCGGCCCACGGTTAGGCTGTCCGAACTCGGTGCAGTCTTCCAGTCGCATGATGTTCATGTAGTTTCCGTTGTAGTTACGGAATTGTGCGTAAACACTGTTAAGGGCCTCGCTAAGTTGTGACTCGTTCTTATAGAACTGTGCCGGATTGACAAATGTGTATGGTTGCTCGTCAAGGTCGGTGCAACTGCCTAAAGACATTGCGCCCAACAAACCCATCAATATATATTTATAAGTTTTCATGATTATTCGTGATTAATGATTGATTAGAACTTGACATTAAGACCGAAGATGATGGATTTGGCCCACGGGTTACTGATATCACCGTTGATGGGGTTGTATCCTCTGTGGTTCGCAAAGGTGACGAAATTCTGGAAGTTCAGATTTACTGCCACGCTGCGCACTGTCTTGATATTAATGAGAGATGTGAGGTCGTAGGAAAGTTGGATGTTCTTCAGGATGAAGTAGTTCCAATCTCCGTTCGTGCGGTCGGACAGATAGGTGTTGTGTGCTCCTGGTGCCGGGTAGGTGCCGTCGGTGTTGCTGGTGCTCCACATACGGTCGTAGGCATATTGTGTGGGTATATATATCAGGTTGTTTACCTGATTCTCTCCGTACAGCATATAGTTGCCCACATTGGAATATGACATTGCCCATGCCGTGTTGTTGGTGTTGTTTTCGGCACCGGTGATGGACGCATACTTGTAACCGCCCTGTCCGTAGATGCTGAGTCCTATCTGCTTGTAGCTCACGTTGAGGTTCATTCCGTAGAAATATTTTGGCTGAACCGAGCCAATACAGATGTAATCGCTAGATGTTATGCTGCCGTCCTGATTGATGTCCTCGTACATCTCGTCGCCCAATTTCGCTGTAGACGCTGTGCTGGGCACAGTCTTCTTGTACGCATCGAGTTGTTCTTGTGTCTGGATGATGCCTAATGAGTGGCGGGCATAGACGCCGTCGACCGGATTCCCGACCACCAGTTTACGGCTTAGTCCCATGGAACCGTCTGAACCGATGAGCACTGACTCCACGTCGCCGTAGAGTTTCTTTATCTCGTTTTTGTTGAATGTCGCGTTAACAGATGCGTCCACACTCCAGTCTCTGTCTTTGTAGATGTTGCTGCTGACGGTGAGCTCCCATCCCTTGTTGCCCACTTCGCCCACATTGCTGAGCATTGTGGCGTAGCCTGATGTGGATGGAATAGGTACATTGTAAAGCAAGTCTTTGGTGTCGCGTATGTAATAGTCGAACACGACGTTCAAGCGGTTGAACATGTCAAGGTCTACACCGAAGTTCCACTGATTGGTGCGTTCCCATTTCAGCTTGTCGTTTCCGATGCTCTCATAGAAGCCTGTCACCAGATCCGTGCCGTTGGTATAGTTTGCGGCGAGCAACTGTGGCAGAGATTTATAGTCTCCTATTTCCTGATTACCGGTGATGCCGTAGCTGGCGCGCAGTTTCAGGTTGTTGATAATATGGTTGTTGCTGAGAAATTTTTCCTGAGTCATTCTCCATGCCACGCCCACTGACGGGAAGTATCCCCATTTGTTGCTCTTGCCGAAACGTGACGAACCGTCCCAGCGGCTGGTGGTGGTTAGCAGGTATTTGTCTGCGTAAGCATATGTGATGCGGCCAGTGTAGGAGATAAGTTTGTTGCCATATTTGGTAGAGTTCCAGTTCACGCTGGTACGGTCGGCAAGGCTCATGTCCCATGCGCCTGTTTGGTCCATCTCGAATCCGGAGCCTGTTATTCCCAAATTCTCATAACAGAAGTCCTGCCATGAGTATACTCCTGTGGCAGTGAATCGGTGGTCGCCCCACTGGTTAGAGTAGGTGAGTATGTTCTCCATCACCTTGCTTTGGTTCTTGTACCATGAGTTGCCACCGTTGCCATTGGCATTCTTGGATTGGTTGGACACCGTCTGCGATGTGTAGAAATCGTATCCGCGCGAGTTCTTTATATCTTGTCCGATACTCAGTTTGTAGGTCAGGTTTTTCATTATCTGCATGTTTGCATACACGTTGAGTATCATTCGGTTGGTTGTGTTGCGATGGGTCTCGTTGCTGAAGTCCTGAAGAGGGTTCCACGCATCGGTCACATATGGATTGTCTGGCACTGCATAGTTGCCGTCCTTATCTGTTGGTGAGTCGGTAGGCCACCCATAGCGTGGCACATTGCCAAGTGCGTTGTCTTGATTGTTTTGTATGGAATATGTGTATTGGATGTTGGCACCCACAGTGAGCCACTTGTTGAATTTGTGGTCAATATTTGAGTGGAATGAGAATTTCTCATATCCCTGTGTGGGGATTAGGCCCTCCTGCTTGTAATATCCACCCGACAGCATGTATGATGTTCCGTTGCTAGTGCCATTGAAGTTGATGTTGTAGTTCTGCAATAGGGCGGAGCTTTTCAGAATTTCATCTTCCCAATTGGTGTTGGCTGTTATCGAAGAGTTGAACGGGGCTTTGGAACCCTGGTTCACATATCCGGCATTGATGAAGTCTATAAAGTTTTGTCCGCTTATCAGGTTCATCATACGTCCCGGTATCTGCACACCGAGAGAGGTGGACATGTCTAGATTTCTAGTACCTTTGGAACCGTTCTTCGTGGTTATCATCACCACGCCGTTGGCTCCTCGCGAACCATATATGGCTGTGGACGATGCATCCTTGAGAATTTCCATCGACGCGATATCGGCCGGATTTATGCTGCTTATGTCACCGTCCATCAATGGGAAACCGTCTACCACGTAGAGCGGTTCGTTGCTGGCAGAGATGGAGCCGTTACCACGTATGCGGATTGAAGGCGATGAACCTGGCTTGTTGTCGTTGAATACAGCCACTCCCGAAGCCTTACCTTGTAGTGACTCCAAAGCGTTGCCCGTGACAACAGATGTCAGGGTTGTGCTCTTTATTTGCGCAGTGGTTCCTGTGAGGTCCGATTTCTTCATCGTGCCGTAGCCCACTACGACCACTTCGTTAAGTGATTGCATCTTGTCTTCTTTCATCTTCACGTCGAGCACTGATGAGCCTCCAACGCGTGTCTCCTGAGTGATAAAACCGATGAACGAATAAATTAGGGTGGCATTTTCTGGGACATTTATCTCGTATCTGCCGTCCATGTCGGTCACGGCAGCATTCCGTTTGTTGTCCTTTACATAAATGCTTACGCCGGTGAGTGGCTCTCCTGTCTCATCCCTAACAACGCCTCGCAGACTCTTTGTGTTGGTCTGATTGGTAGATTGCTCCTCGGTGCCGTTGTTTGTAGTTCTTGGAATTCTGTTCGAGACAGAAACTGCTTTGTTCCCGTTTGTGCTCCAGAAATGATGATTTTCCGCATTCCCGTTTATTGGAATAAGCGAGAAAATTGCAACGGTCATCATCCCCAAGAGGCAGCTTGGTGATTTCTCATTTTTCATGTCTTAAATTATTATGTTAGTGTTAAAGGAAAATTCTATGAGGCAAAGTTGGATGTTTCATTTGCATAATCCTTATATATAAAAACGTATTGTTATCTATTCTGTACCCAATTTTTGTTAATATTATTTCGATTTGTGGTGTTTTTCTTTTTTTTGTTTCTGTTCTGTGTGGTGTGTACTTTTGTTTGTTGATCTTTTTCGTTGTTGTAACTGAAGAAAAAATAAAATAAATGCTGAATTCCATGCACGGAGTCCAGCATTTATTTCGTTGTCATAATATGTGTTATGGGCGAATAATAAGTTATTGCGTATTCGTTATATGATAAAAATAACGGGAAATAACTTCACAGTCATTCCCCGTCGCAAACTTAAACAACCAATAAAAGAAATAGATTGTTCTTTTATTATTTTTTATCTGATGAAGAGTAGTTCGCGATACTTCGGCAGTGTCCAAAGTTCATCGGCAACGATAAGTTCAAGCTTATCTATCTGGATGCGGATTTCCTCCATCTTCGGAGCCACCGTGTCGTGATATGCTATTGCTTTTATGTGCTCATCCTCAATCTTGTTAGCTACTTTACGTGCTGTAACCAACTCCTCGACGCCTGTCTCGATCTTCTGAGTGCGCTCGGCAATCTCTTCGATAATCTTCTTGTTGCGTGATGTGAGCAATGCAGCCTTCTCGTCAGGGAAGATGTCGTACATACTCTGTACGTTTCTGGCCAACTGGCTCTGATAGTGAGTGGCAACAGGGATGATATGGTTCATTGAAAGATCACCCATTACGCGGGCTTCAATCTGAATTTTCTTTGTATATGTCTCCCATTTTACCTCATTGCGGGCCTCAAGTTCATTTTTCTGCATTACGTTCATGCTCTCAAACATCTTGATGCTTTCTTCGTCTAGATAACGCTCAAAAATTACAGGGCAAGAAGTATCGCAGTCGAGACCGCGTTTGTTTGCTTCTTCCACCCACTCTTCGGAATAGCCGTTGCCATCGAAGTGAATAGGCTTGCATGTCTTGACGTCCTCGCGTATAATGTCGACAATCGCACTGGTCTGGTCTTCACCCTTTGCTATAAGAGCATCCACACGAGTCTTAAAGTCGGTCAGGGCTTCTGCCACTGCTGTGTTTAGTACAATCATTGCTGATGCGCAGTTTGCTTCAGAACCTACAGCACGGAACTCGAATCGGTTACCGGTGAATGCGAATGGTGATGTGCGGTTACGGTCGGTGTTGTCTATAAGCAGTTCGGGAATCTCAGGGATGTCCATCTTAAAGCCCTGCTTACCGGCAACGTTGAATAAGTCTTTTTTGTCACTCTTCTCGATATGGTCAAGCAAGTCGCTCAACTGTTTGCCGAGGAATGAAGAGATGATTGCAGGTGGTGCCTCGTTTGCACCAAGACGGTGTGCGTTTGTGGCACTCATGATAGATGCCTTGAGCAAACCATTGTGTTTGTATACGCCCATTAGGGTCTCTACGATGAATGTTACGAAGCGAAGATTTGCCTTTGGTGTCTTGCCGGGACCGTGTAGCAGCACGCCTGTATCTGTGGAGAGACTCCAGTTGTTGTGTTTTCCTGAACCATTGATGCCAGCGAATGGTTTCTCGTGCAACAGCGCGCGGAATCCGTGCTTGCGTGCCACTTTTTTCATTAGTGACATGAGAAGCATGTTGTGGTCAACGGCTAAATTTGTTTCTTCGAAGATTGGAGCAAGTTCGAATTGGTTAGGTGCTACCTCGTTATGGCGGGTCTTACAAGGGATGCCGAGTTCGAGGGCCTGGATTTCAAGGTCTTTCATAAAAGCCTGTACACGCTCGGGAATCGTTCCGAAGTAGTGGTCGTCCATCTGCTGATTCTTCGCACTGTCGTGTCCCATTAGGGTACGGCCGGTAAGCATCAGATCTGGACGTGCAGAGTAAAGATCAGCATCCACGAGGAAGTATTCCTGCTCCCAGCCAAGGTTGGATGTGACTTTCTTGACTTCCGGGTCAAAATAGTGGCAAACTTCTGTTGCGGCAACGTTTACCGCGTGCAGTGCACGAAGCAATGGAGCCTTGTAGTCGAGGGCTTCGCCGGTGTATGAAATGAATATTGTAGGGATACAAAGTGTATCGTCAATGATAAAGACAGGAGATGTAGGGTCCCATGCAGAATAACCGCGAGCCTCGAATGTGTTGCGGATACCGCCGGATGGGAATGAACTGGCATCAGGTTCTTGCTGAACGAGCAACTTTCCACTGAATTCCTCTATCATGCCACCTTTGCCATCGTGCTCGATGAAAGCGTCGTGCTTCTCGGCGGTGCCTTCTGTAAGTGGCTGAAACCAGTGTGTGTAGTGAGTGACGCCATTCTCGTTTGCCCATTGTTTGATACCTGTTGCTACAGCATCAGCGAACGAACGATCGAGACGTGTACCATTGTCGATTACGTCTACAAGCTGCTCATAAACATCGCGCGGCAGGTACTTGTACATCTTGGCGCGGTTGAAAACATTTTTTCCGAAGAACTCTGAAGGACGTTCTACCGGTGTGATTACATCAAGAGGCTTTTTTTTGAATGCCTCTGCTACAACCTCAAATCTTAAATTTGCCATTGTCTTAAATCTTTTATTGTTTAACCTATTTTTAATATATTCTATATATGTGGGGCTGGTCAGATACCAGTCTTTGATTGTCTGAATATTGTCAGAAGATCCTGTGTGTCCGACAGGTATATGGCCTGCCCTTTTATTTTGAATTACTGATATAAAGCCTAAACTGGCGTTTGCAAAGTTAACGTTTTTATTTTAATTATGGTCTCAGTGTGAAACCAAAAAGAAGATATGCTTTCTCATTGCTTGGGTTAGCTGCCACTCCTGCAAATACCGGAACGCTGAATGAATCAGTTATCTTGATTTGCTTTGTTGCCTTCAATGATATGTTTGTCACTGCAAACCCATTAACTTCAGAGTAGAAGCTTGTTGCATAAGGCACTGCTCCGATTGCTGCTGTCCAGTCGCATCCTCCGAACTTGAATGGTGCGTTGAGCTCGACATAAGAGGAATAGGCACGGTCTCCATCCTTATTCAAACCGTCATTTCCGGCGAAATTCGTGTACCACTGTATCGCGGCAGGTCCGAAATTGTAGCCGATGTTGGCTTCGAATACATGTGATGTCTTGTGACTGTCGTAGCAGAAATAACGCTCGTTAGGTGTGTTGAACCAATAATCGGTGATGCCGATGTTGAATCCTCCTGTGGCGTATGCCGCCGTGAGGTCAAACTCTTTGGTGTCTTTAGGGTCTGAGAGACCTACATTCCCCCATGCCGTGAGTGTCAATCCCTTGTAGCCTATTCCCAGAGTTGGTTGCAGACTCACATCTCCCAAGTCCTGGCCGCGCCAGTAGTACTGGTTCACTACATCGGCTGCTACTGTCGTTTCCACATTGTCCTGAGCGTTAATCGCTGTGGTCGTGGCCATCAATCCAATTGCCATCATACCCAATCTTCTCAAATTTTTCATAATTAATGCCTTTTTGTGTTTGTGTATGTTGTATTGAGCCGCGGTCCGTTATCCCCGGATCCAATCGGCTATTCTTCGCATTGCTTCCTTGCAGTCGTCCCGGTCACCAAAGGCAGTCAGTCTGATATATCCTTCTCCGCTGGGTCCGAATCCTACTCCCGGTGTGCAGACCACTGCTGCTCCGTATAATAGTTGTTCGAAGAATTTCCAGCTTTCCACTCCGTCTGGCGTCTTTACCCACAGATAAGGGGCGTTTTCTCCGCCGTATACTTTGAATCCCAGACGGGTTAGTGAGTCAAACATGATCTTGGCATTGCCCATGTAATAGTCTATAGTCTCTCTTATCTGCTGTTTCCCCTCCGGTGTGTAAATCGCTTCGGCTGCCCTTTGACTGATGTAGCTTGTGCCATTAAACTTTGTGCTCTGGCGGCGATCCCATAGATGGTTCAGTTCTATGCGCTCTGCGCTTTTGAGTGTGGCGGCAGTCAGCTCCTTTGGTATTATTGTATATCCGCAACGTACTCCTGTGAATCCAGCTGTTTTCGAATAGCTGTGAAATTCTATTGCCACCTTGCGCGCTCCCTTTATTTCGTATATGGAGTGAGGAATTGTCTCGTCCTGAATGTACGCCTCGTAAGCTGCATCATAGAGAATGAGAGTGTCGTTCTTTAACGCGTAGTTTACCCATTTGCGCAATTCTTCTTTTGGCAACACTGTTCCTGTAGGGTTGTTCGGATAACAGAGGTATATCATATCCACGCGGTGGTCGGGAATCACTGGCGTAAAATTATTCTCGGCAGTGCAAGGCATGTAGTTTACATTGCTCCATTTGCCGTTTTCCATTATTCCTGTTCGTCCTGCCATCACGTTAGAGTCTATATATACAGGATAAATTGGGTCTGTCACTCCGACACTGTTATCCCAACGGACGATATCTCCAATATTCCCTGTGTCGCTCTTGGCGCCGTCATTTACAAACACTTCGTTGATGTCAAGATGTATTCCGCGTGGCAGAAAATCGTTTTTCACAATCGCTTCACGCAGAAAATCGTATCCTCTTTCGGGTCCATAACCGCGAAATGATGCTTTGCTTGCCATCTCGTCCACAGCCTTGTGCATAGCCTCTATCACTGCGGGGCAAAGCGGCTGGGTGACATCGCCTATTCCAAGGCTTATCACATTGGCCTTTGGGTGCGAAACTTTAAAAGCGTTTACCTTCTTCGCTATATCTGCGAACAAGTAATTGCTCGACAGCTTAAGGTAATGCTCGTTAACTAATGCCATAATTCCTATATCTTTATTGTTGTTTAAGTTCTATTTCCCCATCGAATACAAATGCTGCCGGTCCTGTCATATATACATGGTTATCCGCCTCTCTCCATTCGATATTCAGCGTCCCGCCATCCATTATTATTTTGCTTCTGCGGCCGTTTCTGTTGGTCATCGCGGCTGCCACAGCTGTGGCGCATGCTCCTGTTCCGCATGCCATTGTGATGCCGCTTCCTCTTTCCCAGACTCTTGTCCTGATTTCGCCGTTGCCCATCAGCTGTGCAAATTCTATGTTGCACCGCTGCGGGAAGGCTTTATCTCTCTCCATGATTTTTCCGTAACTTGCTATGTCAAAATCTTTCAAGTCATCTACGAATATTACGTAGTGGGGATTGCCCATCGATACAAATGTTCCGTGGAAAGAGCGGAAGTTGGCTTTCAAGGTTTCTCCGACGGTCTCATCAAACTGTTCCGAATTGCGGAGCTCAGGCTCTAGCATATCAACGGTGACAGATTCCACCTTATTATCTTCGCCAATATGTAAATCCAGTATTTTAACTCCCGACATAGTCTCAAGATTTATTTCTGTCTTGTCGGTTATTCCTTTTTCATACAGGTACTTGCCTATGCATCTGGATGCGTTGCCACACATCATCGCTTCTGAACCGTCTGCGTTGAAAATGCGCATAGAATAGTCGGCCCCGCTTGTTATCGACGGCTTTCCGATGAGCACTAGTCCGTCACTTCCGATGCCTGTATGCGGTGCGCTCCATTCTATTGAGGCTGCGCTTGGGTCGGGGATGTTATATAATAATGTATTTACATATATGTAATCATTACCGGCCCCATGCATCTTCGTGAATTTGACTGTCTGTGCCATTTTGTTCGTCTTTCTTTTATTTTGTTTACTTTTTGTTTTGAATCTGCCGCAAAATTACAACAAATCGTTTTAATCTGCAATATCTTTGTGGCGAAATCACCTATTATTTTTATGTAACTTTCAATTTGTTTGCAAATTGGCTTTTATTCTTACAGTTTGACACAAAATACAGTCGATAGGTAAGCAAAATGAAAGTCGATTCAATTATTAACTTCCAAAGTGATAGCTAAATATTGCTTTTGTTTGCATTTTGTCGTAAATTTGCAGCCGGAAAGTTGCAAAACGTAAGTAATTGTAGTATTAATTTAGAAAAACGAGAGGTAACATGAAAAAGATTGAAGCAATTATCAGAAAGACGAAATTCGATGATGTTAAGGAAGCTTTGCTATCTGTTGACATCGAATGGTTCTCTTATTATGATGTAAGAGGAGAGGGCAAGATGCGCCAGGCGCGCATTTATCGAGGTGTGATGTATAATACTAGTTGTATCGAACGTGTGCTCTTGAATATCGTTGTACGCGACAAGAATGTGGAGAAGACGATTGCCGCAATCCAGAAAGCAGCTCAGACAGGTGAGATCGGTGATGGCCGTATCTTCGTTATACCAGTAGAAGACGCTGTACGCATACGTACAGGTGAGCGTGGCGACATTGCGTTATACAATGCAGAACAGGAAAAATAAGTAAACAACGAAAACACAAAAACAATGACATCAATAATAATGACAGCCCTTGATACGGGCAATACGGCGTGGCTTACGATGTCCGCTATTCTCGTAATGTTAATGACAGTACCTGGTCTTGCCTTCTTCTATGGAGGTCTTGTGCGTTCAAAGAATATATTAAGCATCGTCATGCAGTGCCTCATGTGTACTGCAGTGGTAAGCATT
>OCVT010000287.1_pt1 | contig 19946 bp, 18 predicted proteins | sample 1539111 | NCBI WGS metagenome assembly OCVT01 (sample SAMEA3991482, study PRJEB22521) | metagenome | biome: anthropogenic terrestrial biome; feature: sewage plant; material: raw primary sludge | place: Sweden | collected 2012-09-26 | reverse complement strand
GAAATCTACGGATTGGTTGAACCGTAATTTCCGCTGCCAATTCTGGAGTTTGACAGCGAGTGAAGAAATCGTACTGATCACGAAGTGCGATGAATTCAGGTAAATATCTACCTGCTTGTCTCATCATCCAAACTGGCGGTCTTTCTACAGTTTCGCCACGTAATGCTCTTAAATATAAGTCGTTTTTAATCATCTTATTGCTTTCTGCAATCAGCTTTCCGCTTTTTGCTTTATAATATTTAATAAATCTTCTAAATTGCTTTCTTTACTGGTAAAAATTCTATTTTGTGTGAATTTTTTCAACTCTTTTTCTGTGGTTTGTCCGATAGAAAAAATTTTCAAATTTTCTAAAGAATTAAACTTCGCAAAACTACGAACTCCACTCGGACTAAAAAAAACTATAGCATCATATTTTTCAGAAATTTTCGGGTAAAGTAAATTGGTTTTATAAACAGTTACTTTCTTGTAAGAAATATTTTGCAATGGTAAAGTTTTATCTAAAACATCTAAAGCCAAATTTCCACAAAAATGAAGAAATTTTTCTTTTTGACTGTAATCTATAATAAAATCTGCCAAATCACTAGCATGTTTAGCGACTTTAAACGTTCCGAAACCTTGTTTTCTGAGTTCTAATTTTGTTTTAAAACCTACAGCATAAATTTTATTGAATTTTTTTGGATTCAAGAAATTTTCGTGAGGTTCAAATTTATTTTTAAAGAACGATTTCACTGCATTTACACTGCTGAAAATCAACGAATAATTCTTTAAATCAAATGGTTTTGTTTTGAGATGTTCTATCTTGATAAAATCCTGAAAATCAAAGACAAAATCTGTTCCCAATTTTTTGGAAACTTCATTTTCAATGCCTGTTTTGGTAAAAAGGATTTTCATTGTTGATTTTATTACTACCCTTTTTGCGTTTATTATAGTCAATTTTTACGCAGAAAGGGTTTGTTGATTAAAAATTTAATTTTTCAATTTAGATTTAATCACCTCCATCATTTCTTTTCCTCCTTTTTCTAAAATTATTTTTGCGAATTTCTCTCCAAAATTTTCAGAATGATTGTATTCAAATTCTTCAACTAAATTGAGCGTTTTAGCCCCGTCAAGAGCATTTAATTTTCCTTTAAAATAAATTTTATTATCCTCAAATTTTGCAATCGCACCAATTGGCGCAGTACAACCACCTTCTAAAGTTCGTAGAAAATTACGTTCTATTTCTACACAAATTTGAGTTTCTTCGTGATTTATTTTTTGTAAAATTTTTCTAGTTTCTACATCATCTATTCTACTTGCAATCGCTACAACTCCTTGACTAGGCGCAGAAATCATAAAATCTAGAAATTCAAAATCAAGTTCCATTTCCATTCTTTTAATTCCTGCCAAAGAAAAAAGTGTAGCATCAAAATCACCTTCTTCTAATTTCTTCAAACGAGTTTGTACGTTTCCTCTAATGTCAGAAAATTCAGTTTCAGGAAATTGTTCAAGCCAAAAAGCACGTCTTCTCAAACTACTGGTTGCGATTTTAAGTTCCGCTAAATTTTTATTTTTTGAAGAAGATTTTCTCACCAAAACATCTTGAGGAAAATCTCTTTCCAAAACCGCAGAAATTTCTATATTTTGTGGTAAAAGCGTAGGAACATCTTTCAGAGAATGCACGGCAATATCAATCTCATTATTGAGCAAAGCAATGTCTAAATCTTTGGTGAAAACGCCCGTAATTCCTAGAGAATAAAGCGGTTGATTAAGATTTTTATCTCCAGATGAAAGCACGGGAACCAACGAAGTCTCGTAACCTAAATTTTGTAATTTTTGTTCTACTTCTTTTGCTTGCCACATTGCTAATGGCGAATTTCTGGTACCTATTCTAATCATTATAAAAATTTAAATTCTTGAAAAATCGTAAATCCCAAATCGTAAATCTTAAATCTACTGATGTTTTTTATTAAATTCCTCTTTCGGTTGCTCTACCAAAATCTCGTTCATTAGTTTGGTAATTTCTTCGGCTCTTAAAGGATTTTCAATAATATATTTTGCAAATCTATTGGTGATTTTTTGTATTAATTTCTCCGAAAGTTCCATATCTTCCACATCTATATATTTGTGTTTTCTGTGGAAATTATGCATTTCGTGGTCTTCAATTTTCTTTAAAGCAGATTTAAACTGATGAATATTTGGGGCAAATTTTCTCTTTTTTTCCCAAACCAAAAATTCTTTGGTCATTTCCTTAATAATGGCTTCCGCTTTGGGAATTTCTTTCTTGCGCTGCTCCATCGTTTCTTCTATGTGTGTAGAAAGCTCATCGATATCCACCAATTTTACCGCTTTGTTCTCAGCAACATTTTTGTCCACATTATTAGGAATAGACAAATCAATCACCAAAGTTTCTTTCCCATTAGGGAAATGTTTTGGCAAGATAATTGGCGTTTGCGCACCAGTGGCAACAATCAAGATGTCTGTAGATTTTAGCTCATCCTCGAAATCGTCAAAAGCAATTTGTGGAATGTGGTATTTTTCAGCAATTTTTTCTGCTTTTTCGAAAGAACGGTTGGCAATTTTAACCTTAGGCTTGTAAACGTGTTTTACTAAATTTTCTACGGTATTTTGTCCGATTTCGCCAACGCCCAACAAAAGAATATTTTTATCTGAAATTTGAGTTTGAGTTTTTAAAATATAATGAACTGCAGCATAAGAAACCGAAGCTGCACCGTTTGAAATACCTGTTTCGTTTTTGATTCTTTTAGAAATCTGAATGGCCAGATTGATGGCTCTTTCTAGATAAGGATTGCTAAATTTTCTGTATTTTTTGAAACGATGATAGGCATTTTTAATCTGTCCAATGATTTCAAAATCTCCTAAAATCTGACTTTCTAGCCCTGCAGCAACTCGGAAAAGATGATTAAGTGCTTCTTCGTTTTTGATGACATTTACAAACTGCATAAAATCCATCAAACTTACATCTACCGATTTACAATACATCTCTGCTATAGACATATAATTGCTGGTAGTAGTATAAATTTCGGTGCGGTTACAGGTAGAAACGATAAAGGCATCACCCAGCTTTTTGTCGTGAATTTCATTCACAAAACTCTTGATATTTTCATCAAAAAAAGCAAATTTACCTCTGATTTCCGCATTAGCTTTCTCATAGCTAATGCTTAAAACTGTGAAATTCTGCGTGTTATATGTCTTTACTTGCGTGTTCATTATCAATCTGCAAATTTAATCAATATTCTGATAAAAATCTTCTAATTTTAAATATGCTTTTGTTTTATAATATCAATCAAAATATTTTGCCATCAAATAATGAAAACCAATGGGTTTTATGATGAAAATTTCTCCTTCAATTTTGTAACCACATTTTTCGTAAAACGGAACTGCTTTTTCTCTTGCATTCATCCAAATTTTAGAAATTTTATCCTTTTGTAAAATCTCTTCTGCTTCTTCTATAAGCATTTTACCGATACCTTTTCCTTGGCAATCTTCAGAAACGGCCATTCCTCTTAGTTGAGCTACGCTTCCGTTTTTCATGATAGTAACCACACCTTTTATATCATTCTTTTCGAAATATCCTAAATGAAAAGTATGAGGATCTAAATCCCCATTAAATTGATGTGGCTCATCTGGAAATTCTTTTCTAAGAACTGCTCTTCTTATAGGATAGGTCTGCTCTGTCAATATTAATTTAATCATTTGATTTACTGTAATTTAATTAAATACCAATAAGAATTTTATCAAAATTACAAAGAAGTAAAAATAAAACTGAAAGTTTAAAGTTTAAAAATACAATAAGCATTTAGAATTTAATAAAATTTTAACTAAATTTTTTATTTTCCTCTATTTAGAATGCGTTTAAATTTATATCTTTGTAAACTAAAATTTATAGTAGAAAAATGGGGTTATTTGATATGTTCACGCAAGAAATTGCGATAGACTTAGGTACAGCTAATACACTTATCATTCACAATAATAAAATCGTGATTGACCAGCCGTCAATCGTCGCTATAGAGCGTTCTTCTGGTAAACCAATTGCGGTAGGAGAACAAGCTAAACATATGCAAGGTAAAACACACGAAGACATTAAAACGGTGCGCCCTCTAAAAGATGGAGTAATCGCAGATTTTGCTGCTTCTGAGCATATGATTAAGGAATTTATTAAGCAAATTCCTGGTATTAAAGGAAAACTTTTTCAACCAGCTCTTAGAATTGTGATTTGTATTCCTTCTGGTATTACAGAAGTAGAAAAACGTGCAGTAAGAGATTCTGCACAAAAAGTGAACGCTAAAGAAGTAAGATTAATCTACGAACCAATGGCTGCGGCAATTGGGGTAGGTATAGATGTACAAAAACCTGAAGGTAATATGATTATTGATATAGGTGGTGGTACTACAGAAATTGCAGTGGTAGCTCTTGGCGGAATTGTTTGTGATAAATCTGTGAAAATTGCTGGAGATGTTTTCACCAATGATATTGCTTACTACTTAAGAACTCATCATAATTTATACATCGGTGAAAGAACTGCCGAAAGAGTGAAAATAGAAGTAGGTTCTGCAGTAGAAGAACTAGATGTAGATGTAGAAGATATTCCGGTACAAGGTAGAGACCTTATCACAGGAAAACCAAAAGAAATAATGGTAGGTTATAAAGAAATCGCAAGAGCTCTAGATAAATCTATCATCAGAATAGAAGATGCTGTAATGGAAACTCTTTCTCTTACACCTCCAGAATTAGCGGCTGATATTTACAAAACAGGTATTTATTTAGCTGGTGGTGGTGCATTATTAAGAGGATTAGCAGACAGACTTCACAAAAAAACAGGTTTGCCTGTTTTCGTGGCAGAAGATCCATTAAGAGCGGTAGTTCGCGGAACTGGTATCGCGCTTAAGAATATGGATAAATTCAATTTCCTAATTAAATAATTATTAGAAACCACTGTAAGAATGGGTTTTTTGATTAGATTGTTTAGCAAGAACGGATTATTTCTGTTCTTTCTTTTCTTACAGTTAATTGCCGTAACATTGATTTTCAGTAGAAATTCGATGCAACAATCTTTTGCAGCAGGGCAAGCTACCGTTTTTAATGCTTGGGTTTCTGGATACATAGACCAAGGTACTAGTTATCTTAAATTAAAGCAAATAAACGAAGACTTGGTAGCACAGAACAAAGCTCTAATGGCGCAAGTCTATGGAAAAGGGCAATCTGGCAATCCACAATTTAGAAGAGTAACAGATACTATAGGTGGCGGACAAATATACACTTTTGTAGATGCTGATATTGTGAATAATAGCATCACAAGAAACGACAATTATTTTACCATAGACAGAGGAAAAAGACACGGTGTTTTTCCTAAAATGGGAGTTATTGCACCAAACGGAATTGCAGGAATTGTGGTAAACACCACCAACAATTATGCATTGGTACAATCTGTATTAAGTGTAAATAAAATAAGAATAAATGCCGCTCTTAAAAACACAGGGTTTTTCGGAACTCTTACTTGGAAAGGAGACAATTCTAGAACAATGCACCTTGCAGACATCCCAAAATATGTTCCTCTAAAAGTGGGAGATACTGTTTTAACCGATGGCAAATCTTCAATTTTCCCTCAAGGAATTATGATTGGAAGAATAGCTGGCTATGAAGTAGATTCTAAAACTGGATATTGGGATATTTCTGTAGAATTAAACCAAAAGATGGGAAATTTACAAAAAGTTTTCGTGGTTAGAAATTTAAAAAAACTAGAGCTTAAACAAATTCAAGATACGCTAGACGCAACGATAAAAAATGATTAGTAGAAACATTTTTACCGACCTTGTGATGATGATGGTGCTAGTTGCGCTACAGATTTTCTTGTTCAATAGAATAGATATTGCAGGAAAATACACCCCTGTTATATATACCATTTTTGTGCTTTTTTATCCGTTTTACAGAAATCTATATGTATTCCTAAGCGCAAGTTTTCTTTTAGGCTTATCAATAGATGCATTCTTAGGAACTTGGGGCATAAACGCATTCTCTACTACTTTAATTGCTTATTTCAGAACCATAATATTTAAGACCTCTACAGAAGTTTCATCGGATATCTTTTCATTCCATAATCTTCAGTGGTCACAGTTTTTATTCTATATTTTTTCAAGTATTTTTGTGCATCAGTTTTTAGTTCAAAGCATAGAATTTTTTAAGTTCGATAGATTTTTTGAAGTAATGTTGAATATCTTAGTAACAAGCATTATTTCAATTATATTTGTACTAATCTACACTTTAGCATTTAAAATCAAAGAAAAAGTTTGAAACCAGCCTATTATAAAATCACCATCGCCTTATTTATTATTGCTACAGCATTTGTAGCAAGATTGGCTTATTTACAATTAATTACGGATAGATATGCACTTAATGCTGCCAATACTTCTATCAAAACAGAATATGTAATTCCGCAGAGAGGGATTATTTTTGATAGAAATGGTAAAATTTTGGTAGGAAACCAGCCTTCTTACGAAATTTCTTTTACTCAAAACTTAATGAAACCCGATTTTGATACCATTGGATTTTGTAATCTTTTAAAAATCACTAAAAAGGACTTCATTAATAAAGTAGCATCACTTAAAAAAGACAAATACTATTCTAAACTCACGCCTATGACTTTTCTAAGTGATATGAGCAGAGAAGAAATTGCAAGAATTCAAGAGATTATTTTTAAATATCCAGCATTCAGTATAGTAGAACGTCCGCAAAGAAAATACGAAGTTTCTACTTCTGGTAATTTACTTGGCTACACCAATCAAGTAAGCGAAAATTACATAAAAAAAGATTCTACATACTATTTACCTGGTGATATCGCAGGAATTACAGGAATTGAAAGGTCTTACGAAAAAGAGCTAAGAGGAGAGAAAGGAATGAAATACATTCAAAAAGATATCAGACTCAGAAATGTAGGCCCTTATAAAAACGGAATTTTAGACAAAGAAGTGGTTTCTGGAAAAGATCTCACTCTAACCATAGACTATGATTTGCAGAGAATTGCAGAAGAAATGCTAGTCAATAAACACGGCGCTATTGTAGCAATTGACCCCAATAATGGTGAAATTTTAGCTCTTGCAACGGGCCCAGATATTGACCCTAATTTATTTACAGGAATTAATAAAAAGAAAAACATTTATAGATTATCTAAAGATACTCTTTATGATAACAAACCAACTTTTGATAGAGCATTACAGGCAGCATATCCTCCCGGTTCTACTTTTAAATTATTAACTGCTCTTGCAGCAATGCAAATGGGGGTAATGGACGAAAAAACCGTTTTCCCTTGTGGTGGTGGGTTTTTCTATAAAGGAAAAAGAATTAAAGGTCATGGAGGAGCAGATCCTCTAATTCCTTCTATTCAGGTTTCTAGTAATTGCTTTTTTACCTATGCATTTATTAAAATTATTAAAAAATATCCAGGTAATCCTTCTAGGGGTGTTGATGAATGGAAAGAAATCATGAACAGTTTCGGAGTAGGAGAATTTTTAAATAACGATTTAGCTGTTGGTGCAAAGGGAAGAGTACCTTCTGGTGATTTTTATGAGAGAAGATTTAAAGCAATTATGAAAGCCAGCGGTTCTAAAAAAACTAATTTTACAGATTGGGACGAGATGTCAACTGGCGCTATCTATAATGGGATGGGGCAAGGTGATGTGTTGGTTACGCCTCTTCAGTTAGCTAATTACACCGCAGCGATTGCCAATAAAGGTTGGTACTACACCCCACATATTGTAAAATCTATAGACGGAAAACCTAATCCCGACCCTAGATTCAAAAACAAACATCTTACCAAAGTTCAAAATCAAAAATATTATGATTTGGTACTGAAAGGCATGGAAGCAGTAATGCTAAGAGGAACAGGTGCGAGTTTGAAATCTAGTGATTTCACACAATTAGCCAAAACTGGTACAGCACAAGTTCCGCAAGGAAAAGATAATTCTATTTTTACTTTGATTGCTCCAGCAGATAAACCAAAAATTGTAGTAGCCGCAGTGATGGAACACGCTGGTTTTGGCGCTACTTGGGCAGGCCCTGCCTGTACTGTAATTGCAGAAAAATACATTACTGGAACTCTGAAAAGAGAACACCTTTATAAAAAAATGATTAATGCAAGTTTTATGGGCGAATATAAGAGACAGTGGTACAAAGAACACGGAAAGCCAAAAGAAGACTTAGATTCGATAAAACTCAAAAAATTGCAAGACAGTCTGAAACTGATTAATGAAAAAAATAGTGCTAAAAATAAACAACCAAAAAAATTAACTTAAGATGAAATGGGCAGAAGGATTAGATAAACTTGGCATTTTTTTATATCTCGCCATTTCTGTTTTTGCTGTTGTCAATATTTATAGTGTTGATAGCGGATTAGGAGAAAAACAATTGATTTTCTTCTTTATATCTCTATTTGTAGGTCTTATTATATTTATGATGAGAAGCAAGTTTTTCGAAAACTTTGCGGTTGTTTTCTTTATCCTCGGTGTTGTTTCTTTGCTTGGTTTGCACGTATTAGGCTCTGAAATAAAAGGTCAAAAAAACTGGTACAAAATAGGCGGTTTTACCATACAACCTGTAGAGTTTGCTAAAATAGGCATTTCTTTAATGTTGGCAAGTTATGTTTCTGGTCCAGATTTTAACTTAAACAATAGAAAATCTTTTTTAACCACGCTAGCCATTATTGGCGTTCCTGCGATTGCTGTTCTTAGTATTCCAGATGTAGGCTCTTTGCTTGTGTTTACTACGTTTATTATCGCATTATACCGAGAAGGATTAAGCGGTTGGTTGTTTGGGATTGGATTTACCCTGGCTGCTGTTTTTCTTCTTTCTATAGCTTTTAATCCATTATATATCATTTTAGGATTATTATTTATACTCGTCTTATTTCTATTATTTAATTTTAATAGAATAGTCTGGACTATACCTACTATCGCCACATTTGTTGGAGGTTTTCTTCTTTTATCTGGTATAAGCTATGGAACACCAAAAATTCTAGAAAAACTTCCAAAACACCAACGTGAAAGAATAGAAGTTCTTTATAAAGGAGAAAAAGCCTTCAGAGATACTTCTGGTTATAATTTGCTTTATTCTAAAACGGCTATTGGCTCAGGTGGGGTTTTCGGGAAAGGTTACAAACAAGGTTCAGTAACTCAAGGGAAATTTGTACCAGAGCAAGAAACAGATTACATTTTCTGTACGGTAGGCGAAGAATGGGGTTTTCTGGGAAGCTCACTTTTGGTGATATTCTATGCGGTTTATATCGGAAGAATCTATTATTTGGCAGAAAATCAAAAAACGACATTTAATAGGGTTTTCGGGTATTGTTTTGCAGGTGTTCTACTGATGCACTTTGCCATCAACCTAGGAATGGTAATGGGGCTTTTCCCGACGGTAGGTATTCCTTTGCCCTATTTCAGTTACGGCGGAAGTTCTTTTTTAGCTTTTTCTATAATGACGGCTATCTTTTTTAAACTCAACTATACAGACAAAAACTCTTTAGTATAAATAAAAAATCCTCCAAAAATTATTTGGAGGATTTCTATTAAATCAATTATTTATTACTGTTGTGGTTGTTTTATAATTCTTTTGGCAAATCTGAATTTTCTGCCCCAATAAGAATCGCTAAGTGAAGAGATCATTACACCTCTAGAAGTAGCAGCGTGTATAAATTTAATATCACCATCAGGGCTTACATCTTGTACAATTCCTACGTGAGAGATTCTACCACCTTTAGAGAAAAACACCAAATCTCCTTTTTGAAGTTCCTGCATTTCTACTTTTTCGCCTAGTTCTGCTTGTTCTGCAGCTACTCTAGGAAGTTCTATACCTGTTGACTGCCCAAATACATTAAGAACAAAAGCAGAGCAATCTATACCGCTTCTTGTAGTTCCTCCAAATCTATAAGGTGTACCAAGGTAAGTGCTAGCTTCACCCAAAATATCATCTATCGTTTTATCTAATGAAATTGCACTTGTAATAGCTGCTGCAAGTTCAGATTTTTGCGCATTGGCAAAATTTACATTGTAACTATTATAAGTGCTTTTATTAGCTGCAGTAAGATTTTTTGTGTTAATCTGCTCTAGATTGGCATCAGTTTTGTACTTAGTAGGGGTAGAAACCACATAATTGGTAACACATGATTGCAAAGAGAAAACAGATATCATCGCAATCGTGAAAAACAAAACTCTTTTCTTCATATTATTACTTGTTATTTCTTTTCTTAGACGAGGCAAATGTATAATATCTGATTTTTTTAGGCATTGACATTTATCAGTCTTAAAAAAGATTTAACATTTTTTAACATTTACACATAATATGTTAAAAAAAAACAACCGCAAGTGCTGTATTTACGGTTGTGCTCTTTTTTATTTTTTTAAGAAATTTTAACAAAAATAGACTTTATCTACAAATTATATAAAACATATCTATAATCTTATAAATTTTAAGATAAGCAAAGTCTTAAATTAAAGCAGTAAACAATTCAACTATTTCACTTTCGATACTTTTTCGAAGCAAATACTATTCTCTACTTCTGCGTATTGTCCGTAGTTTGGGATGATATTACCCCCTTGTTTTTGATATAATTTCACAGCAGATTTTTGTCTTTTACCTGTTTCTAAAATACATTTAGAAAAAACTTCGTCTAATGCCCAATTTTCTAATTCTATTAGAATCATTCTTGCAAAATTATACCCTCTAAATTCTGGCTTGGTGTACATTCTTTTTATTTCAACAGTTTGATTTTCATAAAATTTAAAAGCTCCAAAAGATACCGTACAACCATCAAGATACAATATTACACAATGATTAATTTGGCTTAGTTGGTTATATTGAGCATAAAAAGAATGTTCCTCGCCGTCTATTTCGGCAAGATATTGGTCTAAATCTTTAACCTAATTTTTAAAATCAATATTTTCTGAATTGGTTCTTATTAAATTTAGATTTCCCATAGTATATTTAAAAAAAATCCCTCTCGTGCGAGAGGGATTGTAAGATATTATCTGGTAAATAACATTTCTCTATATTTGGTTAATGGCCAAAGTTCATCATCTACCATCATTTCTAATGCGTCTGATGCTTCTCTGATTCCATCGAACAAAGTTTTTACATTGAAACAATATGCTTCTGCTTGTTTTTGGCTGCCAGAAGTTCCTTTTGCTTTTTCTTTAGCAGTAAGTAATTCATCTACGCCAACTTTAATTTTAGAAACATTTTCAGAAATTTGTGTAATCAAGCTCAGTTGTTCTTTAGCAACAGATTTGAATTCTTTTTCGCTGAAGATATCTTTTAAGCCTTTTACGTTTTCTATCAATCTGTTTTGATAGTTTAATGATGCTGGTATAATGTGATTTCTAGCAATATCAGCAATTACTCTAGCTTCAATATCAATGGTTGTAGAATATTTTTCTAATTTAATTTCGTTTCTAGCCTCTACTTCTCTGTGAGAATAAATACCTAATTCTTCGTATAATTCTACGAATTTTTTGTCCATTTCTCTTTTTAAAGCTTCAGGAGTTGTTTTAAGATTATTAAGACCTCTTTTCTTAGCTTCTTTTGCCCAATCTTCTGAATATCCATCACCTTCAAACATGATGTTTTTAGATTGTTTGATGTATTCTCTAAGTACATTAAAGATAGCTTCATCTTTCTTAAGACCTTTTTCAACAAGAGCATCTACTTCTACTTTGAAATCTCTTAATTGTTTAGCCATAATAGCATTCATTACCGTCATAGACTCTGCGCAGTTTGCAGACGAACCTACCGCTCTGATTTCGAATTTATTCCCTGTAAATGCAAACGGAGAAGTTCTGTTTCTATCGGTATTGTCTAATAAAATTTCAGGAATTTTACCTACCACGTTTAGTTTAAGATCTGTTTTTTCTTCAGGAGAAAGTTTACCATCAGTTACTTTTTCTAGTTCGCTAAGAACTTTATACAACTGAGAACCAATAAATACAGAAATAATTGCAGGTGGCGCTTCATTAGCTCCTAATCTATGGTCATTATTAGCAGATGCAATACTAGCTCTTAGAAGGTCTGCGTATTCATAAACAGCTTTAATAGTATTGATAAAGAAAGTTAAGAATTGTAGATTTTTCTTAGGATTTTTACCAGGGCTTAATAAATTTTCTCCCGTATCGGTTGCTAGAGACCAGTTGTTATGTTTACCACTACCGTTAATTCCGGCGAATGGTTTTTCGTGCAATAATACTTTGAAGTGGTGCTTATTAGCTACTCTTCCCATTACATCCATTAATAATGAATTATGGTCAATCGCTACGTTTACTTCTTCGAACATAGGAGCCAGCTCAAACTGATTAGGAGCTACCTCATTATGACGAGTAGTTACAGGAATACCTAATTTCATACACTCTATTTCTAATTCCTTCATAAAATTCATTGTTCTTGTAGGAATAGATCCGAAATAGTGATCATCTAGCTGTTGTCCTTTTGCAGGGGCATGCCCTAATAAAGTTTTACCTGTTAATACCAAATCTGGTCTTGATTGATGTAATGCAGAATCAACCAAGAAATATTCTTGTTCCCAACCCAAAGTTGGAATTACTTTTTCTACATTTTTATCAAAATAATGCATTACATCTGTAGCAGCTTCGTCCACAGCATTTAATGCTCTTAATAATGGCGCTTTGTAATCTAGAGTTTCACCAGTATAAGAAATAAAGATAGAAGGAATACAAAGTGTAGTTCCCATAATAAAAGCAGGAGAAGTAGGATCCCAAGCGGTATAACCTCTCGCTTCGAAAGTATTTCTAATTCCACCATTAGGGAAAGAAGATGCATCTGGTTCTTGCTGAATAAGCATACCTCCGCTAAATCTTTCTATAGCTCTACCTCCTTCTATTGGTGTAAAAAATGAATCATGTTTTTCTGCAGTAGCACCTGTTAATGGCTGAAACCAGTGTGTATAGTGAGTAACACCTTTAGACATCGCCCAATCTTTCATGGCTACAGCTACTTGATCTGCAATGTGTCTTTGAATTTTTGTGCCTTTTTTAATAGCATCAATAATAGAAGAAAATGCTTCTTTGGTAAGATATTCTCTCATAGTTTGCTCAGAAAATACATTCTGACAAAACAATTCTGATAATTTAGCAGGAATCTCTACATTATTATCTTTCCTGAAGTTTTTGAACGGTAGCGTTTCTAACGCTTTAAATCTCAATGTTGACATCGGCAATAATATTTTTCACAAAATTAATGATTTTTTAAATACAAATTAAGATTACCCCAATTTTTTTAGGGGTATATTTGCAAAATAAACTAAATTTAACATTATAAATAGATTTAAAAAAAGGAATGTTTGTGAAAATTTTTAACTAAAAATAAGCGTCACTAATTCAGTATAAATATAAAAAGTTAATATTTTACAGACAATCCTTCATATTTTGAAATATTTTTTGCATCTTTGCAGACTTTTATCTTAACAACAACAATATGGCAAATTCTAGAGCAAGAGAAACAACAGAAGCTATTGAAAGACTGTACGTCTCTATGAGACACTTATTTTACAGAGGATTTTTTAAGCCTTCAGGAGTATCAGGTGAAAGCTTAAGAAGCCTTTTGAAAATTATAAACCCCGAAATCTATGGAACAATGAACGTTCCGAACAAAATAGAATTAGACGGTTTATTATATGTATTAGACAGATTACCAGAAGGTATAGAAGAGTGTGCGTATGTACACCTAACTTCCGACGAAGGCTTTGACAAAGGAAGCTTTGAGCCAATAGTTCCTAAAAAACGTAGAAGAAACTGCTATAGAATAGATGAGCACCAGATGAATATAGAAGTTCTTCTTGGTCGTTCCGAAATCTATGATATTCTTACTCACCTCACTTTCTTATATATAGAAGCAGACAAAATTAGAGACTTGGCTTTCTTACAAGATGAAACTGGGGAACCAAAACGCTCTTGGAAAATTATAGAAGAAGTAGCAAAAAGTGAGAAAAAATTCAGCAGAAAAGAAAAAGAAGTGGCGCTAATTCACCTTTCTTCTCTTTTGGGAAGAACGTTCGATGAGACACTTACCGCTTATAATAATTTCGGAGACGACAAAAATCCTGATAGATTATTCAAAATTATTTATCATTTAGGAAAGGCCAGCAGTGATGATTATAAGCAAATCAGAGAAAGAGAAGTTCATTTCAGCGCTATCCTGAAAGAAAGAGTTGGTCATCATTATTTCGGGGAAAAATGGGCTACCAATGTTAAGAAAATTCTTGGTGACAACGATTTACTCAACAGACCTATACACATAATTTCTGCCAATATGCATAGTGTGAAAAATATGATTTTTGCCAATGCTGCTTTGAAACAGAAAACCAAAAAAGAGGTAGATTACTCATTATACGAAGAAATTTCTAGCAATAAAGAACTGAGAGACAAAGTCTTGGATTATGCAGTTGATAAAGGAATGATTTACATTGATGATAACAGCGGAAGTAATATAGATGTACAATTAATTGATTTATCTAAAACCGACCTTAACAACTCTCCTTTTTCTGGAATTTCATATAAAGGGAATGATGTAATAATGGTATTCGATTATGCTTTCGGAGAACAGGCTTTCGAAATTATGGATGAATTGCTAAGACCTTTCGAATACGGAGGCAACACCTATACCATGAACGTGAAATCTGTTTCAATAATGGGTAAAGCAGGAATTTTGACTGGTGAAAAAGGAGATATTATGATTCCTACTTCTCACATTTTCGAAGGAACTGCAGATAATTATCCGTTTGAAAACGCTTTGAAATTAGAAGATTTCCAAGACGATGAATTGAGAGCTTTCGAAGGAAGTATGCTTACCGTTTTAGGAACGTCTCTTCAGAACAAAGACATCCTTTCTTATTTTATGAACAGTTCTTGGAAAACAGTAGGTCTAGAAATGGAAGGCGCACATTATCAAAAAGCCATTCAAATTGCATCTATGATTAGAAAGCACATAGAAGGCGAACTTTTTGTATGTTACGCTTACTATGCATCTGATAATCCGCTAGAAACAGGGAGTACACTTTCTTCTGGTGGTTTAGGATTAACTGGGGTAAAACCAACCTATCTTATCACGCTCAGAATTTTAGAGAAAATTTTCAATTCTTCTAAAGTGGTAAAAGCTAAGAAATAATTTTTTAAATTTATATGTAGTCCTCTCAAATTTATTTTTTGGGAGGATTTTTATTTCTCCTCTTTCAGAGGGGTGTCATTAACTTGTTAATGACGGGGTGTTAAAAAATTTCTATCTTTGAAAAAAAATCACCTATGACTCAAAAATTTTTAGCAATTTTTCTTTTAGCATTCGGATTATTTTCTGCGCAACAAGATGCGTATTACCAGCAGTACGCCAAATACAAAATGAATATAGACGTAGATGCTGCTAATTTTTCCTATAACGGAAAACAAGAAATACAGTACACCAATAATTCTCCAGATGAACTTTCTGTAGTTTATTTCCACTTGTATTGGAATGCCTTTAAACCTGGCTCTATGATGGATCAACGGGTACAAAATCAAGGAAAAAACGCAGACGGAAGATTGGCAGAAAACGGAGTTTCTAGACTTTCTACCATCCCAAAAAATGAAGAAGGAAGCCAAAAAATTAATTGGATTAAACAAAACGGTAAAGACCTAAAATTTGAGGTACAAGAAACCATTATGAAAGTTTACCTCAACGAAAAAATAAAACCCAATTCTACCACCACATTTACGATGGATTGGGATTCTGTAGTTCCTAAACAAATCCGCAGAAGCGGAAGAAACAACCGCGAAGGAATTGATATGACCATGACGCAGTGGTATCCTAAAATCGCTGAATATGATTATGACGGTTGGGCAACTTTTGATTATGTAGGTAGAGAATTCCATGCTCCTTTTGCTGATTTTGATGTAACCATTAAAATTGATAAAGATTACGTAATAGGCGCAGGTGGAATTTTAGAAAATCCTTCAGAAGTAAAGGGTTACACCGAAAATCCTGATATTAAAACCGATAAAGACAATAAAGCGACTTGGAAATTTACTGCCAAAAACATGCTAGATTTCGCATGGGCAGCAGATAAAGATTATAGTGTAGAAAGCTTTGTAGTGCCAGATGGTCCGAAAGTTTTCTTTGTGTATCAAAAATCCGAAAAAACTAAATATTGGGAAGAGGCAAAACCTTACATTACCAAATATTACCAAATCATGAACAATACATTTGGCAGATATGTTTACCCAACTTACAGCTTTGTACAAGGTGGTGACGGTGGTATGGAATACGGAATGTGTACGATGATTTTAGGAGAATCAAAAAGTTTAGAAGGTTTATTAGGATTAATGATTCACGAAGGAAGCCACTCTTGGTTTCAACAGATGCTAGCTACTAACGAAAGCACTAAACCTTGGCTAGACGAAGGCTTCACCAGCTATGCCGAAAGTTATGTAATGTATCAACTTTTCCCGAAAACTAACGAAGCCAATCCTTTTATAAACAGCCTAAAAGGTTACGCTTATTTTGCAAAATCTGGTAGAGAAGAACCTGCATCTTGGCTATCTGATCACCACGATAATGGCACAGCATATTCTGTAGCTTCTTATACCAAAGGCGAATTATTTTTAGTAGAATTGGGCTACATTATGGGAGAAGAAACACTATCAAAAGTGATGAAAAAATACTATCAAGATTGGCATTTGAAACACCCTAGTGATAGAGATTTTATGCACATTGCACAGCAAATTTCTGGAATGGATCTTAAATGGTTTTATCACTATTGGATAAACACTACCAAAACCATAGACTACGCCATAAAAGATGTAAAATATGGAGATACTTATACTACTATTACCTTGGTAAATAATAGTGATGTGCCTATGCCTATTGATTTTAATGTTTTAACTAAAGACAAAAAAACCATCAATTATCACATCCCATTAAATATGATGAGAAGTCCTAAAAAGTCCGATTTTTATGGAAATTTTCAAACCTTAGATTATTGGAACTGGACTTCAAAAGAATACACTTTTTCTATTCCTTACAAAAAAGACGAACTGAAATTGCTGGGTATAGATTTTAGCCAAAGATTGGCAGATGTAAATCCTGAAAATAATACTCTAGAAGTTAAATAAATTGATGTGAAATCGCTAAATTTGGCTTCTAATTTTTTAAAATGACAAGTATTGTTATCAATGTAGGTAATACCAACGTGAGATTTGGTCTTTTCGAAGATGACCAATGCACCACTTCTTGGATTATCAATACAAAACCATACAGAACAAGAGATGAGTTTTTTGTTCAGTTCAAAATTTTATATCAAACATATAATGTAGATGTTACCAAGGTTGATAAAATTATAATAGGTTCGGTTGTTCCACAGTTAACGCACGATATTAGCAGCGCTCTTTATAAAATCCACGGATTAGAAGCTGTAATTGTTGACAGAAAAACGCATTCGCCAGTTCACCATAAATCAAACCAAATGGGGACAGACATCTATGCCAACTTGGTAGCTGCACACTTTCTTTATCCCGATAAAAAGAAAATTATTCTAGATTTCGGTACGGCACTTACGGCAAGTTGTATTGATAAGGATGGTGAAGTTTTAGGCGTAATCATCGCACCAGGAATTATTACTTCTCTTAATTCCTTAGTGAAACAAACCGCTCAATTACCTGAAATAGAACTCACTAAACCAAAATCTGTGTTAGGTCACGATACCGTTTCTTGTATGACTTCTGGTATGGTTTACGGATTTCTAGGAATGGTAGAAGGTTTTATTGATAGAATAAATGAAGAAGTAAAAGACAATTGTTTTGTAATTGCAACGGGTGGCGTTTCACACGTTTACCAACCATTAACCAATAAAATTGATGTAGCAGACAAACTGCATACTTTAAAAGGGCTTTACTTCTTAGGAAAAGACAAATAACAAAGGTGGCCTTTTATGGTCACCTTTTTTCTTTAAAAAACGCTTTTACTAAAACCGAACATTCATTTTCTAGAATGCCAGTTATAATTTCTGTTTTGGGGTGTAATTGTAAATTTTTATTGATAAAACCTCGCTTTTCGTCTCTAGCACCAATCACTACATTAGAAATTTGAGACCAAGCTAAAGCTCCTGCACACATTACACACGGTTCTAAAGTCACATACATAGTACAATCTTTAAGGTATTTACCGCCAAGAAAATTAGCCGCTGAAGTAATCGCTTGCATTTCCGCGTGCGCAGTTACGTCATTTAATTGTTCGGTTAAATTATGTCCTCTAGCAATTACCCTATTATTCATAACAATCACACAACCAATAGGAACTTCTTGTAAATCTTTGGCTGCTTCTGCTTCTTGAAGTGCCATTTTCATAAAATATTCGTGAGAAAACATTTATTCTAATTTTAAAGTGACTGGCAGTACAAATTTTGATTTAACGTTTCTTCCGTACTGACTTGCAGAAGTCCAAGTTCCTTCTGTCATCAAAAAAGCCAAAAGTGCAATTCTATTAAAATTAGGATTTGTTCCTTCTACTTTTTCCACGAATAAAGTATTATCGTTTTGAACCAAAAAGTGAATTTTAGAACTCACAAAATCAAATTCCGAATCACCAAAATCAGTGTTTTTAAATACAAAATCATGAACTTCTTTGTATAGTTTTTCTATACCGAGAGAATAACTTGCTTTGATTTCGGCTTTACTGCTGTCTATTGGTAAATTGCTAGGTTCTGCAAATTTTTGATTCTTTAGGAAATCTTCTACCGCCTGCTGATATTCTTTTTCTCTTTTAAAACTAAATTCTCTAATTTTATTTTGAGCAGCAATTATTCTTTCTTGATTATTTTCGTTTAAAGCAAGTAAATATTCTTCCTTGTTTATTTTTGTAATGCTATCATATTTAGTTTTAATAATTTTCAAGCTTTGCAACTGTTGTGCATTTACGCTTACATTCAGAAAGAAAAGGGAAAAAACTAAAACTCTAAACATAATCTTTATTCTAATCTCATTCGGATAGGCATTCTAAAAACATACCTTACCGCGTTACCATTTACCGTTCCTGGTTTTTGAAATTTATCTGATAACAAATATAATGCAATTTCTGCTTGTTTGTTAAAGGAAGGAGTTTCACCTTCGGCAGTAATTTCAGAAATACTACCATCTTTTTCTACAACAAATTTAAGGGTGGTGTTTAGCTCTTTATCATCACAACAAATTCCATCTGCATAGAATAGCTCAGCTACTTTTTCTCTCAGAGAATTAATTCCGTTAGGAAATTCGGGTTTTTCAACTTCTTGATTGTCCATTTTTACTTCAGGATGATGAACCACTTTTTTCAAATCTTCTGTATTTTTCACACGAATTAAAGCACCTAGATAAGCTACATTTTTTACACTATCAATTTTTTGTACAAAATCTTTGTAGTCTGCCTTTATTTTATCTTTCTTTAATGGATTATTTTCTGCTAAGTATTTTTTTTGAAATTCAGTTTTGAGAAGTGATTTTTGAGAATCAAAATAATCTTTAATTTCCTTAAATTCAGTATTTTGCTGTGCGTAAACAAAGTTACATAACGCCAATAGCGTTGCAGTAAAAATAGCTTTCATTTGTATCATTTGTGTTTTACAAATATAGTAATTATTTGAATACAAAAATTATGCTAACCCAATGAAAAACAGTTTTTTTATGAAAAAGATACAATACTGTCCTAAATAAAAAAATAAGAAGGAATTAAAGTAACTCAAAGTATCTTTGAGGTTGCACAACAAAAAAACCTTCTTATGGATTCAAAATTAACATTATTTTCCCAAATCATTTCAAAAATAGACCGAGGGATTTTCAAAAAAATAGTAATTGAGAAGAAAACCGATTACCGAAATAAAGGATTTGATAGTTGGAACCACTTAGTTTCTATGCTTTTCTGTCATTTTGCCAAAAGCACTTCGGTTCGGGACATTT
>OCVT010000286.1_pt1 | contig 20006 bp, 21 predicted proteins | sample 1539111 | NCBI WGS metagenome assembly OCVT01 (sample SAMEA3991482, study PRJEB22521) | metagenome | biome: anthropogenic terrestrial biome; feature: sewage plant; material: raw primary sludge | place: Sweden | collected 2012-09-26 | reverse complement strand
AATTTTTGTGGCTGTCAGCGTACGCATTGGACGTTGTTGGACGTAAAAAAGGCCGAAAACCCTTTGTTTATCTAGGTTTGCGGCCTTCTTTGGATTGCTTGAAACATATTCTTGGTGGAGACGGCGGGAATCGAACCCGCGTCCGAAAGTCCTCTACAGTGAGTTCTACATACTTAGTCTTGTCGATTGGATTTAACGCCTACAACGCCGACAGACAGGCTTTGCAGTTGCGAGTCACCTTGGATTTAGCACCGGCTTAAGTAACCCAAGCAAGCACGATCCCATCTTAATGACTCTGCTGCCGGTTTGACCCGACCCACCCGATGGGAGAAGTGGTGCAGAGTCTAGCTGCGGTTAAGCAGCTAGAGCGTAGTTTTCGTCGTTTGCGACTAAAGTTTTTCAGCGTTTTACGGGGTGACTGAAATCCCGGTATGCCCTCATCCGCTTTGCAACCCCCGTCGAAGCCATGTCGTCCCCTTCGGTGACCTTAAAATGCAGAAGTCAGGGGGTCATTATACCCAGATGCGGTCAATAAGTTCTACCAGTTGCAGGGGGGCGGCAATATTGTGGTCCGCGCCCCACGCCGCAGGGGTGTCAGTGGCGGCGATATAGCCGTAACCCGCCAAGACCGTGACCATGCCGCTGGCACGGCCTGCTTGGATGTCACGTTCGGCATCGCCGACGTAGAGACACCGCGCGGCAGCCACCCCCGCCAACTGCGCCGCATGGTGCATGGGGCGAGGGTCGGGTTTGGCCACGCCGACGGTATCGCCAGACACCACAGCAGCGGGCGGCACTGGGAAGCCCAAGCGCGGCACCAGTCGGTCGGTAAAACGCATGGGTTTGTTGGTGACGATACCCCAGACCAAGCCGCGCTGGGCGAGGGCTTCAATCAGCGGCTGCACGCCGTCGTACAACACCGTATCCACGGCAAAATGCTGGTCGTACAAATCTAAAAACCGCAGCCGCAGCCGCTCAAAATCGGGGTGGTCGCGGTCCATACCAAAGCCCAGCTGAATCAAGCCCCGCGCCCCATGCGAGGCGACGGGTCGAATCGCCGTCAGCGGCAGCGGCGCACGTTGATGCTCGGCCAGTAGCGTATTCAGTGCCCAACCAAGGTCTGGGGCGGTGTCGGCCAGTGTGCCATCCAAATCAAACAACACCCCACGCATCAGTTCGCCCCTTCTGCATTGCCCAAAAACAGCGTGTAGGCCGGATTGTGGGTTTCTTCCACCACGGTATAGCCCAGCTCGGCAAGGAACTGCTGGAAGGCCAGTTCATCGCTCGGGGGGACTTGTATCCCGACCAACACCCGTCCGTAGTCAGTGCCGTGGTTGCGATAGTGGAACAGGCTGATATTCCAAGAGCTGTGCAGGGCTTCGAGAAAGCGCATCAATGCACCAGGACGTTCGGGGAACTCAAAGCGGAACACGCGCTCATTCTGCAACGAGGGGGCATGGCCGCCGACGGCATGGCGAATGTGTGACTTGGCCAGCTCGTTATCGGTCAGGTCTAGCCCTGTCAAACCGTTACTGGTTAGGTCAGCCAAAATGCCCGCCACGTCGGCCCGATTTTGAATTTGCACCCCGACAAACACATGGGCAGTGCGTGTGTTGTGGTAGCGGTAGTTAAATTCGGTGATGTTCCGCTTGCTGACGAGGGCGCAGAACTTGCGGAAGCTCCCCGGCTGCTCGGGCAGGGTGACGGCGATAATGGCTTCGCGCTGCTCACCGATTTCGGCACGCTCGGCGATGTGGCGCAGGCGGTCGAAGTTCATATTGGCGCCGCAGGCCACGGCAACAAGGGTTTCGCCGTGCAGCTTTTCGCGGGCAATGTAGGCTTTCATCCCCGCAATCGCCACCGCACCGGCAGGCTCTAGGATGGAGCGGGTATCTTCGAACACATCTTTAAGCGCGGCGCAGATTTGGTCGGTGTTGACCAAGATAATTTCATCGAGCAAGGCGCGGCAAAGGCGAAAGGTTTCTTCCCCGACCAGCTTGACCGCAATGCCATCCGCAAACAGTCCGACATCTTTAAGCTGCACCCGTTCGCCCGCCTGAATAGAGCGATACATAGCATCCGAATCAACAGTCTGGACACCGATGATTTTGATTTCGGGCTTGAGCCGCTTAATGTACGCCGCCACCCCCGCCGCCAAACCGCCGCCGCCAATGGCGACAAAAACAGCGTGAATCGCGCCGGTGTGCTGACGCAAAATTTCCATGCCTATCGTGCCTTGGCCGGCAATCACATCGGGGTCATCGAAGGGGGGGATGTAGGTTGCGCCGGTTTCTTCCACCAATTTGACGGCGTGCAGATAGGCATCAGAGTAGGAATCGCCATGCAGCACGACCTTGCTGCCGCGTCGTAGCACGGCATCAATTTTGATTTGGGGCGTGGTGACGGGCATCACGATGGTGGCGGCACAGCCCAGCCGCTCGGCGCTCAAGGCCACGCCTTGGGCATGGTTGCCCGCAGAGGCGGTAATTACGCCGCGTGCCAGCTCTTCTGCCGACAGCTTGGCCATTTTGTTGTACGCCCCACGGAGCTTAAACGAGAACACCGGCTGCAAATCTTCGCGCTTGAGCAAGATGGTGTTGTTGAGGCGGCGCGACAAAATCGGGGCGACTTCTAGCGGGGTTTCGATGGCTACGTCGTAGACGCGGGCGGTCAGGATACGTTCGAGATAATCTTGCGGCATGGTCAAAGTCGGTTTCTACCGCAGGGCGGCGGGGTTGTCAGTCATGCGGAAAGGGTAGCAGGAAATCCCCGCCGCTGCGACCCAAGCGGCTGTGTATAATTCCGCGATATGTCTTGGTTTTACCTGTCTATTGCACCGAAAAAGCCCCTGTTTGAGGATGGTTTTTTTGCTGCGCTCGCCGTAAAAAACTGCCGTCTATTACGATGGCACGGCAGCCTCCCACCCTCCTGTTTTAGACCTGACGCGACAAAGTGACCCCTGAATGAAACTGCTTGCTTCTGCCTCCCTGTTGGCGACCTTAACCCTCTCCCCACTGGGATGGGCCAACCCTGTGCCCAATCCGATGGCCCCTGTGCCCGAGATTGCGGGCAAAGCCTATTTGCTGACCGATTTCTACAGTAACCAAGTGCTGGCCAGCCGCGACCCCAACACCCGCGTGGAGCCGGCCAGCCTGACCAAGCTGATGACGGCCTATCTAACCTTTAAAGCCTTGGCGGAAAAACGCCTGACGCTGGAGCAAACCTTGCTCGTGTCGCCCAAAGGCTGGAAAACCGAAGGCTCGCGGATGTTCCTCGACCCCAAAGTACCGGTGTCGGTGTCGGACCTGATTCGCGGCATGATTGTGCAGTCGGGCAACGATGCCTGCGTCACCTTGGCCGAAGCCATTGCGGGCAGCGAAGAGGCCTTTGCGCTGCAAATGACGGTCGAAGCCAAGCGGCTAGGGATGAACAACAGCCATTTCGTCAATGCAACGGGGCTGCCGGGTGCCAATCACTTTACGACAGTGCATGATTTGGGCGTATTGGCGGGGGCGATTGTGCGGGACTACCCTGCCTATTACCCCATCTATTCGATGAAAGAATTCCGCTACAACAATATCACCCAGCCTAACCGTAACCTGCTGCTTTACCGTGACCCGAACGTGGACGGGATGAAAACCGGCTTTACCGATGCAGCGGGCTACAACCTGATTGCGTCAGCCAAGCGCGAAGGGCGGCGGGTCATTTCGGTGGTGGTCGGCACGACCAGTCCCGAAGCACGGGCGACAGAGAGCGCGAAATTATTAAGCTACGGCCTGCAATTTTTTGACACACCTAAGCTCTACTCTGCCAACAAAACCATCTCAACCGTCAAGGTTTACAAAGGCGCGGCCGCCGAGCTGGGCGTGGGTTTTCAGCAGGATATTTTTGCCTCTGTCCCCAAGGGCTCGGCGCAAAAAATCCAAACCCAAATGACCCTGAACCAGCCGCTGATGGCTCCGATTCAGGTCGGGCAAGTGGTGGGCAAGCTGACCATGACGCTTGAGGGTCAGCCGCTGGCCGAGCAAGCCATTGTCGCCCTCGCCCCGATTGCGGAGGGAGGGTTCTTTACCCGCCTTATCGACAGCATCAAGCTGTGGTTCGCCTAATCAAGGACGCTCAGATATGACCGAAACAACCCGCCCCACGTTGCTAGAATTCCCGACGCGCTTCCCGATCAAAATCATGGGCAGCCAGCACCCTGAATTTGTCAGCACCATGGTCAGCCTGACCCAAACCCATGCCCCTGACTTTGACCAAGTGGATTTAACCGTGCGCGAAAGCAGTGGCGGCAAGTATGTGTCCGCCACGGTGACCATTACCGCCATTTCGCAAGCCCAGCTCGACAACCTCTACCACGACCTGACTGGGCATCCCTTGGTCAAGGTTGTGTTTTAAGCGAGAGCCGCGCCGCCATGCAGATTAAGCATTTAGGGCTGGTTGACTACCAACACACTTGGCAAGCCATGCAGGCCTTTACCGATACCCGTACAGCGGACACGGAGGACGAAATCTGGCTGCTAGAGCATCCGCCGGTCTTTACCCAAGGCTTGGCGGGCAAGGCCGAGCACCTGCTGGTCCCCACCGATATCCCTGTGGTCAAAACCGACCGAGGCGGGCAGATTACCTACCACGGCCCGGGGCAGTTGATTGCCTATCTGCTGATTGATTTTCAGCGGCTCAATATCGGGGTGCGTGAACTGGTACGGCGGATTGAAAACGCGATTATTGCCCTACTGGCCAGCAAGGGGCTGGACGCGGTGGGCGATGTTGCTGCGCCTGGGGTATATGTGAACGGCGAGAAAATTGCTTCGCTCGGCTTACGCATTCGCAACCGCTGCACCTATCACGGTCTGAGCCTCAACGTGGCTATGGATTTGCGCCCGTTTTCGCTGATTAACCCCTGCGGTTACAGCGGGCTGAAAGTCACTCAACTTAAAGACCTCGGCGTGGTTATGGATGTTGCCACCGCTGCGGATGAACTCGTGCCACACCTGCTGGCTGCTCTGGAGATTACTGAATGAAAACCGATAATGCCCTCGGCATCAAACACAAGGGCGAAGCCAAAACCGCACGCATCCCGATTAAGGTGGTGCAGCTCGAAGAAAAACTGAAAAAGCCGGAGTGGATACGCGCCAAAATGCCCGGTGGCCAGCGGTTTATGGAGATTAAGCAGATTCTGCGTGAGCAAAAGCTGCATACCGTGTGTGAAGAAGCCAGTTGCCCCAATATCGGGGAGTGCTTTAGCAGCGGCACGGCCACCTTTATGATCATGGGGGACATTTGCACCCGCCGTTGCCCGTTTTGCGATGTGGGTCATGGCCGCCCCAACCCCCTCGACCCCAACGAGCCTAAGCAATTGGCCGACACCGTCGCCGCGCTCAAGCTCAAATATGTGGTGATTACCAGCGTGGACCGCGACGACCTGCGGGATGGCGGGGCAGAACACTTTGCCGATTGCATTACCGCTGTGCGGATGCAATCGCCCAACACCCAAATTGAAGTGCTGGTGCCGGACTTCCGTGGGCGGCTAGAGCTGGCGATTGAGGTGCTAACCGCCACGCCGCCCGATGTCATGAACCACAACCTTGAAACCGCGCCCCGCCTCTACAAACAAGCGCGGCCTGGTGCGGACTATCTGCACTCCTTGCAGCTGCTTAAAGACTACAAAGCCCGCAATCCTCTGGTCACAACCAAGTCCGGCATTATGGTTGGGCTGGGCGAGACCGACGAAGAAGTGCTGCAGGTGATGCAAGACATGCGTGACCACGATATTGAAATGCTCACCATTGGTCAGTATCTGCAGCCTTCACAAGGTCACTTGCCGGTGCTGCGCTACGTTCACCCTGACACCTTTGCAGTCTTTGAGCAAAAAGCCTATGCGATGGGCTTTAAGCACGCGGCGGTGGGGGCGATGGTGCGCTCGTCTTACCATGCTGATGCCCAAGCCCACGGGGCGCATTCGGCTTAGAAGCTATTTACGAACTGCGAGACTCGGGTGATCCTGCGTTGAAATGCCCCAAAAAATGCGGATGGATTCAGCTCCAACGGCGTTTTTTGGTTCATTTCGCCTTGGCAACCCCGGCTCCTTCAAGATCGTAAACAGCTTCTTAAAACCCACTTTCCCACCCTCTCTCTTGGAGACTTCCCCCCATGAGCCAAACGACTCAGTTTGATAATGTCAGCGTTCAAAAAACCGCCAATGTCTATTTTGAGGGCAAGTGCGTCAGCCACAGCCTGACCTTGGCCGATGGCACCAAAAAATCCGTCGGCGTGATTTTGCCGGCCACCCTGACCTTTAACACCGGTGCCCCCGAAATCATGGAAGTGCTGCAAGGCCAATGCAGCGTCACGCTGGCAGGCGAAACCACCAGCCAAACCTATGGCGCGGGTCAGTCGTTTAACGTCCCAGGCAATAGCAGCTTTGTGATTGCCGTGACCGAGACCGTTCACTACGTCTGCCACTTCGGCTAAACCCCTGTAGGGAAGGGTGACAAGCTGTTCCAATCAAGCCACACTCCCTGCGTAACCTTGCCGTCTAGTCGCTTGTTCTAATAGGTTTTCTTAAGGCAGAGTGCTAGACTGAACTTGGGCGTTTTCTCCCCAACCCCTCTATTTATTTTAGGAGCATGATCATGGATCCCATCTCCTCGCCCGCCTCTGGCAGCGTACTGGAATATGCCAGCATTACGGTGATGAAAAAACAGCAGCAACAAGAGCAACAAACCGTGACTGAGCTGGTCAGCTCGGTGGCGCAGTCCTCTTCTAACCCCGCTCATCTGGGGCAAAATGTGGATGTGCGTGCCTAATCAGCAGCATTAGCACCCAATGCGTCAGTCACAAAAAAACCCCCAATGCCGTCAAGCATGGGGGTTTTTTGTGGGTGGCGAAAACGGGCTAACTTGCTCGCCACGCGCCTGACTTACCGCCGGTTTTTTCCAACAGCCGAACGTGGTTAATCACCATACCCCGATCGACTGCCTTACACATGTCGTAAATCGTCAATAAACCCACTTGCACCGCCCCTAGGGCTTCGATTTCTACGCCGGTTTGCCCCAGCGTCTCGGTGGTCACCGTGCAATGAATGGTGCTGTGCGGCGCGTCTAGTTCAAAGCACACCTCAACATGAGTCAGCCCAATCGGGTGGCACAGCGGAATCAAATCAGCGGTGCGCTTGCTGGCCATAATGGCGGCAATGCGGGCAATGCCCAGCACGTCCCCTTTGCGGTGGGTGCCACTGCTGACGCGGGCAAAAGTAGCCGGTAGCATGGTGATGCTGCCGATGGCCGTGGCGCGGCGGTGGGTCGTGGCTTTTGCCGCAACATCCACCATGTGGGCTTGGCCTTCGGTATCAAAATGGGTGAATTCGCTCATGGGTGCTCTGGGGGATAAAGAAAATGAAGCCCAACATCAATGCCGGCCAGCAGGACAATCAAGCCAAACGACCCCAAGACAATACGCTTGAGATAGCGCAGATACATCGCGTTTCGGGTTAGAAAAAAACACGCCAAAGCCCAACCGCCACCCACAATCACACACAGCAACCACAGTCTAAACCACAGCATGATGAAGCCTCTTGAGGGAAATCACGCACCCAACCGAGGCTATGCTTAGAACGAGTTCAAAGTCTCGCGAACGAAGGGTCGCAACAGGTTTTAGACTGGCTCTGGGACACGGTGAAAACTGGAGGGGGCATCGTGGGGGTCGGTAAAGCTGACAAATTCCCACGCGTCTGGGGTGGCCAATAGTTGCCTTAACAAGGCGTTGTTCATGGCATGACCCGACTTAAAGCCAGAGAAGGCGGCAATCAGCGGATGGCCCACAATGTAGAGGTCGCCAATGGCATCTAGGATTTTGTGCCGCACAAATTCATCGCCAAAGCGCAGCCCATCTTTATTCAGCACCGAATCGTCATCAATCACGATGGCGTTATCCAGATTGCCGCCTAAGCCCAGCCCATTGGCCCGCATATATTCAACTTCGTGCATAAAGCCAAAAGTGCGGGCACGGCTAACCTCGTCCAAATAAGAATGCTGGGCAAAGTCGATGCAGATTTTTTGGGGGATACGCTGAAACACAGGGTGATTGAACTGGATTTCCATCGCCACTGAAAAACCCTCGTGGGGGGTGAGTCGCACCCACTTATCCCCTTCGACCAGCTCCAGCGGCTTTTTGAGCCGAATAAACCGCTTGGGGACAGCTTGCTCGGCAATGCCGGCGGTTTCGAGCAGATAGACAAACGGTGCCGAACTACCATCCATAATCGGCGTTTCAGGGCCATCCATCTCAACCACAAGGTTGTCGATGCCCAACCCTGCCAACGCGCTCATCAAATGTTCGATGGTCGCGACACGCACGCCCTCGGCATTGACCAGCGTAGACGACAAACGGGTGTCGTTGACGAGATCAGGGCGGGCGGGAATCTCCACCGGAAGGGGTAAATCAACCCGCCGAAATACAATCCCCGTATCCGGCGCAGCAGGCAGCAAGGTCAGCTTGACCCGTTCGCCAGAATGCAAACCGACACCACTGGCGGAAATAGGGGCTTTCAGCGTGCGTTGCTGAATCATCGGCTCGCCTTAGTCTGCCTGACGACGCAAAAAGGCGGGAATATCAAGCGAGTCGGTGACATTTTGGTTATTAAAGTCGAGGGCTTCGACTTGGGGGCGGGTGCTGCGTGAACGGAATACGCTCGGCTTTTCCAATGCGTCGTAGTCTGGCGATTCAAATACCGTGCCATCCGTACCGGTTTTAACCACTTTAAGCTGGTCGCGACGTTCTTCGCGAGCCGTTTTCTTGATGGTACCCAAGCCGGTGGCAATCAGCGTCACGCGGATTTCGTCTTCTGCCATATTTTCGACTTCTGCCGTGCCGTATTTCACTTCAGCTTCAGGGTGAGCGTATTGGCGGACAATGCTCATGACTTCGTCGTATTCACGCAGGAGCAAGCAACCTGGGGCGGTCGAGATATTGATCAGCACCCCACGCGCGCCCTCTAGGCTGATGTCGTCCAGCAGCGGGCTGGCCACGGCTTCTTCGGTGGCGATGCGGGCGCGGTCGAGGCCATTGGCGGTGGCCGTGCCCATCATGGCCATCCCCATCTGGCTCATGATGTTCTTCACGTCGGCGAAGTCCACATTGATAAAGCCTGGGCAGGTAATCACTTCAGCAATCCCTGCCACCGCGCCAGCCAACACGTCGTCTGCGGCACGGAAAGCATGGCGGATGGTGACATCGTTACCCAGTACGGACATCAGCTTTTCGTTTGGAATCACAATCAGCGAATCGACGAATTTTTTTAGTTCTTCAATCCCTGCTTGCGCCACCAACTGCCGCCGACCTTCGTGCTGAAACGGCTTAGTGACCACACCGACGGTCAAAATGCCCATTTCTTTGGCGATTTCAGCAATCACCGGTGCCGCGCCCGTACCCGTACCCCCACCCATACCAGTGGCGATGAAAATCATATTCGCCCCTTTGAGGGCATCAGCGATGCGCTCACGGTCTTCTAGTGCGGCATTGCGACCGACTTCGGGGTTTGCCCCTGCACCCAAGCCACGGGTCAGGGTTTGGCCAATTTGGATTTGCACTGAAGCGCGATTGCGGCGCAGGGCTTGGGCATCCGTATTTGCGGCGATAAATTCAACGCCATGAATACCGCCTTCAATCATGTTGTCGATAGCGTTACAGCCGCCACCGCCAACACCAATCACCTTGATGACCGCCTCAGTCGCAGATGGCTCAACCATCTCAAAGACCATGTTGGACATGTATTTCTCCTCGTCAAATGACTGCGTGCACCATTATGTAGCATTAAGCCAAATGGATACAAAATAAAGATTTAGAAATTACCGGCAAACCATGCCTTCATGCGTGAAAACACATGGAGCGCAGAGGTACTTTCGAGTTTAGGGGTACTGGTCTTTTGTAAATGATCCCGACCAATCAGCATCAAGCCAATGGCCGTCGAAAAACGCGGGTCTTTGACCACTTCAGACAAGCCCCCAAAATATTTGGGTACGCCAATGCGCACCGGTAGGTGGAATAATTCTTCGGCCAGCTCGGTCATGCCGGGCATTTTGGCCGCACCACCGGTCAACACAATGCCGGAGCGCAAAAAGCTTTGGAAACCTGAGCGTTTAATCTCATTGGCCACCAACTGGAACAACTCTTCGACGCGTGGCTCAATCACCTCAGCCAAAGTAGTACGGGAAAGCTGGCGCGAGCTCCGTTCTGCCACGCCAGGCACTTCAATCATCTGCGTGGGGTCGGCAGAGGCGGCCAAAGCACAGCCGTGCGCTAGCTTAATATCTTCAGCTTCTTTGGTCGGGGTTCGGAGTGCCATCGCAATATCGTTGGTGATTTGGTCACCCGCAATCGGAATCACAGCGGTGTAGCGTATCGCCCCACGGGTATAAATCGCCACATCGGTGGTGCCGCCGCCAATATCCACCAGACACACGCCCAGTTCTTTTTCGTCGTCAGACAGCACCGCCGTGGCCGAAGCCAAGGGTTGCAAAATCAAATCAGACACTTCCAGCCCACAGCGGCGCACACACTTAGTGATGTTTTGTGCGGCGCTGACCGAGCCAGACACAATATGCACCCGCGCTTCTAGCCGAACACCACTCATGCCGAGGGGTTCGTGTACGTCTTCTTGCCCATCAATCGAAAATTCTTGGGTCAGGATATGCAACACTTGATGGTCAGGGGGAATGGCCACGGCACGGGCGGTTTCAATCACACGGTCGATGTCGCTTTGGGTGACTTCGCGCTCCCGAATCGCCACCATTCCGTCAGAGTTCACACTGCGAATATGGCTGCCTGCAATGCCGGTAAAAACTTCGTGGATAGAGCAATCCGCCATCAGCTCGGCTTCTTCAATTGCCCGTTGGATAGCCTGTACGGTGGAGTCAATATTGACCACCATGCCCTTTTTAAGCCCACGAGAAGGCGTTTGCCCCATCCCAATAATATTTAACGCGCCATCCTCAAGCACCTCGGCCACCACAGCAACGATTTTTGAAGTGCCAATGTCCAACCCGACCAGCATGTTTTGGATTTCCTTTGCTTTCGCTTTGCTCACCCGCTCACTCCATTCAATGCTTGTTTCCACACAGATCAGTCGTCTATGTTGGAATGCTTTGTTGCCCGTCACTGCCAGCGTGTTCTGGGCTTACCTCGCCGGAGGTTAGCCCGACCTTAAAAGCGCCCTAGCCCTGCTTCGCCACGAGGGGAAGGCGACGATAGATAGATAGCCATCCTATTAATCCGCATCAACACGCCACCTGACACACAGCCCCACCCCGCCAGTTACGCCGCTGGCTTAAGTTTTGCCACTTTGCTGGGCTTGTAGTCCGGCATCTTAACCGCTAACCCGTTAGGGTAGCGTAAATCTACATATTCAATGCGGAAAGGCAGACGGGAAAGATCATTTTGCCAACTGCTTGCAAATTTATTTAGCCGTGGCAGCGCATCTTGCCGCCCTAAATCGAGCCAAATACCGTTATCCAAAAAAACCTGCCATGCGCGTCGCTCCGATAGGGTGATGCTTTTAGGGGCAAGCGTTAATGGCTTCAACGTCCGGCGAAAAGCAGTCAGCGCAGCGGTCATTTCGGCGTGGCTCTCAGGGGGTCCCTTCAGCAGGGGCAGCGTTTGGCTAGAAGACGCGGCATCAAACCATTCTCCATAGCTATTGACCAGACCCTCTTCACCCCAGCGAGCCACAGCGATGTGCTCTTCGACGCTAATGTCGAGCCGGTCAGGCCACACCCGCTGCACCAGCACCTTGCGCACCCACGGCAGCTTTTCAAACGCGCCGCGTGTGTTGTTGAGATTGACCGTCAAAAACGAGCCGCGCAGCTCATGTTCGGCGATAAATCGCAATTGCTCTTGGGTGACGTGGGTGAGTTTGCTGCGAATATGCACCGACCGCACAGGAAACAGCCCCGATTGCGTCACCCACAGCCAAGCCGCACTCGCCAGCATGGCAAAAGCAGCAAGGATAAGCAAGTTGGCAAAAAACCGGAGCAGCCGGTAATTATCCCACATGAGCACCCTCTAAGAGGCGCAGACACAAGGCTTCGAACGAAATGCCCGCTTGCCGTGCCGACATCGGCACGAGGCTATGGCTAGTCATCCCTGGCGAGGTGTTGATTTCGAGCAGGTAGCACTGGCCGGTTTCGTCCACCATCAAATCAATCCGCCCCCAACCTTCCGCGCCCAGCACCCGAAACGCCCGCAGTACGGTGGCACGCAAGGCTGCTTCGACTTCGTCAGACAAGCCGGCAGGGCAAAAATACTGGGTATCGTCGGTGAAGTATTTGTGTTCGTAGTCGTAGTTACCTTGGGGGGCTTCAATCCGAATCAGCGGCAGGGCTTCGTCGTCCAACACGGGGGCGGTGTATTCACGCCCGACGATAAACCGCTCGGCAATCACCAGACGGTCGCACTGGCTGGCTTCGTGAAACGCCGCCGCCAGTCCACCTTGCTTGGTGACTTTAATAATCCCAATCGACGACCCTTCATGGGCGGGCTTGACCATCAGCGGCAAACCGAGGGTGGCTTCGACCGCAGCAAAGTCAGTATCGGCGGTCAGCACGGCGTATTCAGGGGTGGGAATGCCCACGGCCTGCCACATCAGCTTGGTGCGCCATTTATCCATCCCCACGCTAGAAGCCATCACACCGCTGCCGGTATAGGGGATTTTCATCAGCTCTAACGCCCCTTGTACCGTACCGTCTTCCCCCCCTCGGCCATGCAGGGCGATAAACACGCGGTCAAAGCCTTCATCATGCAGGGCAGACAGCGGTTTGTGCGCAGGGTCAAAGGCATGGGCATCCACCCCTTGCCCTTGCAAGGCCGTCAGGACGGCTTGCCCGCTCATCAAGGAAATTTCACGCTCGGCGGAGGTGCCGCCAAACATCACTGCTACTTTGCCAAATCGTGTCACTTTACGGTTTCCTTACCTTGGGCGAGTTTGCCCGCCACAGTACCAATCGACCCTGCCCCCATCATCAAGACTACGTCGCCGTCTTGGGCGTAGGTCAGCACGGCTTCGGGCAAATCGGCGACCTGCTCGACAAACACCGGCTCGACCTTGCCTGCCACGCGCAACGCCCGTGTCAAAGCACGACCATCCGCCGCCACAATCGGCGTTTCACCCGCAGGGTAAACCTCGGTCAGCAAGACGGCATCGACGCTGGACAGCACTTTTACAAAATCTTCAAACAAATCACGGGTGCGGGAATAGCGATGGGGCTGGAAGGCCAAAACCAATCGCCGGTCTGGAAACGCGCCCCGTGCGGCGGCCACCGTGGCGGCCATTTCGACCGGATGGTGGCCGTAATCATCCACCAGCGTGGCTGTGCCGCCGTTGGGCAGCGGCAGTTCACCAAACCGCTGAAACCGTCGTCCCACCCCCGAAAATTCACTCAGCCCCGCCTGAATGGCAGGCACATCCGCGCCGCATTCTACGGCAATGGCAATGGTGGCGAGGGCATTCAAGACATTGTGGTGTCCTGGGGTATTCAGCACGATGGGCACGCGATTGTGGCTGCCGTTATGCCACACCGCATCAAAGCGCATCGTCCCGCCTTCGGCCACGATATTTTCAGCACGAAAGTCCGCATCCTCAGCCACGCCATAGGTGGTCATCGGCTTTTTAACCAGCGGCAGGATGCTACGCACATTGGCATCGTCGATACACAGCACGGCACGGCCATAAAACGGCAAATGATGCAGAAAATCGACAAAAGCCTGTTTGAGCTTGTCTAGGCTGTGGTCGTAGGTGTCCATGTGGTCGGCATCAATATTGGTGACGACGGCCATAATCGGCTGAAGGTGCAAGAAAGACGCGTCGGACTCATCCGCTTCAGCCACCAAAAACTCCCCCGCGCCTAGACGGGCATTGGTGCCCGCCGCCGTCAGCTTGCCGCCAATCACAAAAGTGGGGTCTAGCCCTGCAGCAGCCAAGACCGAGGCCACCAAGCTGGTGGTGGTGGTTTTGCCATGCGTACCGGCAATGGCAATGCCCTGTTTAAACCGCATCAGCTCAGCCAGCATCATGGCACGCGGCACAATAGGAATATGCGCGGCCAACGCGGCCTGCACTTCGGGGTTATCGGTTTTAACCGCCGTGGAGGTCACCACGACATTGGCACCGGCAATATAGGTGGCATCGTGGCCAAAATAGACCCGCGCCCCTGCAGCCACCAGCCGCTGGGTAGTGGTGTTATCGGCAGTATCGGACCCTGACACGGTGTAGCCTAGCGTCAGCAGGACTTCGGCAATCCCACTCATGCCCACGCCGCCAATGCCAACAAAATGGATGTGTTTTACGCGATGTTTCATAGGAACAAGGTCGCTTTTTCAGAAAGAGAGAGAAGAGAGTTCATCAATTGCCGGATTTAGTGCGATAAATTGGGCGAGAAAAATTTTTCTTGCGTAAAACGCCCTTGACGTACTGCCATGCCCTGCGCCTTTTGTGCGGGGCTGAATATAGGTGCCCATGCTTCCAGTCAGAGCGTTAAATCCACGCGTATTGATACAGTCCTGAACGGCCTCGTAGTCTTTTTTTACCGCGAGGTAAAGATCCCCCGTCAAATCAATGGGTGTAACGGAGTAAACAACACTTGGTTCATCTGCTGTGCCGACCATTCTGGCCACACAGACCGCTTTTTTGAGTTTAGCCAGCAGGTGGCTTTGCTCAAACGGGGTGCGTGCGACTTGGTAAGGGTCAATCATGGTTATCGCCATCGTCTCTTTAAACGCAAGCTCGCCATTTTTCATTCGCTTCAAGGGGATGGACTTGAGCTCCCATGAGCCAAAATTTGGGCTTTGTGCGGAATTAAGTGGAATGCCCAAATAGCGTTCACACACATGGCCTGCCCAGCCTTTGTTTGTTTGCCCAGCGGCGGTCTTAACGGTCACTTCGTAGGTCGCAGCGAGTGCGTTTAAGTCTTGGCCTTTTAGCAGACTCAATTTCTTCAGTGCATCTTCCCGTTCCATAACGTCCCCCATTTTTTCTTAAGTTAAGTGCCCGTTACGCCGTAGTTCCAAGCCTAGCCATCGCAATAGCCATAAAATCATGCTCCAACTCAATACCACAAAAACGCCGTTGCAAATTAAGTGCAGCCACGCCGGTTGAACCACTGCCTGCAAAAGGATCTAAAACAAAATCTCCAGCCTTTGTGCTGGCAGCAATACACCGCTCAATAAGTGCGATAGGTTTTTGGGTTGGATGCTTGCCACATGTTTTTTCTGATGCCAAAGGCGGTGCTATCCGCCACACAGACCGCATGGGCTTGCCCTGATTCTCAGACCTCATCGCCAAATCGTTAAAACAATGCTTTGCCTTGCTGGATTTCGCTGCCCATAAAAGTGTTTCCGTCGCATGGGTAAAATATCGACCCGACAAATTTGGGGGCGGATTAGGTTTCTCCCACGCAATGTCATTCAACAGCTTGAACCCTAGCTGCTGCATGGCAAAGCCTATTGAAAAGATAATGTGCATGGTGCCCGACACCCATATCGTGCCATTTGGCTTTAGCACCTGCTGGCAGCGTGCAAGCCATGCCAAGTTAAAATCGTGATTCGCCACCACGCCTTTGGATTTATCCCACTCACCTTTATTCACCGATGCGAACTGACCATTTTTACAAGTCATCCCACCGTTAGATAAGAAATAAGGGGGATCAGCAAAAACCATGTCAAAGCAACCAGCAGGATGTTTCTTTGCAATAGCGTCCATAACAGCCAGACAATTGTCTTGAAACAAAAAAATGCCCCTCGCACTATCGTTCAGCACACAGCCGACACCCCGAGAGGCATCAGTGGGTAAAAAATCAGTCATAAATCGCCAGCAGCTCAGCCGCTTTACCTCTGTTTTTTGCATCGCTAGAGATAAACCGCTGCACATCAAAAGAAACTATCTTCGCATCTGCATAAATAAATCGCGTGAATTCCGTATCGTGGTTACTAATCACGACAGGAATATTTCTCTCTCTCAGCTTTCTGGCCGCAATAGCCAGATCCTGTTGATCTGCCAACCCAAATCCCGTGGCGGTGTAACTGCTAAAATTAGCCGTTGCCGTAAGCGGCGCATAGGGCGGATCGCAATACACCACTGATCCTTCAGACACGCTATCGAGCGTCTCCCTAAAATCGGCGACATTAAAAATCACGGACTGGCTTTTTTGGTGAAAACCAAGCATCTCTGCCATGGGGAATTGAGGCTTGGCATAGCGGCCAAATGGTACGTTAAACTTCCCCTTGCCATTGTACCTGCACAATCCATTAAAACAGTGTCGGTTAAGGTATACAAACAAGGCCGCTTTTCTAGCTAAGTCTTTGCTTGCATTAAACTCTTCACGGTATTGGTAAAACACCGTTTCAGTATTGTTTTCTGGCACAAACAGGGCTGCGGCGTAATGTGCAAACGCTTCGCCTTCTGCTTGAATTATCTGGTAAAGCCCAATTAAATCTTGATTGGAATCGGCAACTGTTGCTGTATCAAAACCTGCATTTAAAAATACTGCGCCCGACCCAACAAAGGGCTCAACCAGTCTATTGCCAGTGGGCAATGCCGCCAAAACACGCTCAATAATCCGATACTTCCCACCTGCCCATTTCAAAAAAGGCTTCATGCCCCGCCTCGCTGCCTATTCATCACACCCTCACTCCCCCACCACCGCCACACACACCGCCGCCACTTTTTCTGCCGCGCCGGTCAGGGCTTGGCGGTGGGCGGCTTCGGCCATGGCCAGACAATCGGCACGGGTCAGCGTGGCAAGGTAAGCGGCGAGGTCGGCGGCGTTCAGGCTAGTTTGCGGCCAGAGCTTGGCCGCGCCTGCGTCGGACAAATAGCGGGCATTGCCGGTTTGGTGGTCGTCTACCGCATGGGGATAGGGCACCAGCACACTGCCCACGCCCACCGCTGCCAGCTCGGCAATGGTCAACGCACCGGCACGGCAAATCACCATATCAGCGGCGGCGTATTCGGCGGCCATGTCGTCAATAAAGGCGCGGCAATCGGCCTTGACCCCCGCCTCGGCGTAACGCGTCTGCAGCGCGTCCAGCGACTTGGCACCGGCTTGGTGTATCACCACCGGACGCTGGGCGGCAGGCAGCAGGGCAAGGGCGGCGGGCACCGTTTCGTTCAGCACCTGCGCCCCCAAGCTGCCGCCCACCACCAAAAGACGCAACACCCCTTGCCGACCGGCAAAGCGTTCAGCAGGGGCGGGCAAAGTGGTCAACGCGGCGCGAACGGGGTTGCCCACCAAGCCAGACGCTTGGCGAAAAGCCGAGGGGAAGGCAAACAAGGTGCGGGTGGCAATCCGTGACAGCAGCCGATTGGTCAGCCCTGCCACCGAGTTTTGCTCGTGTATCACCAAGGGCTTCCACAGCAGGCGAGTCATCAGCCCCCCGGGGAAGCCGGTATAGCCGCCAAAACCAATCGACACATCGGGCCGATGGCGAAAAATCACCACCGCCGCGCCCAGCAACGCCCGCAGCATCACCCACGGCAAGGCCAGCCACCGCGCCACGCCATTGCCGCGCACCCCCCGAATCGCCAAGGTTTCGAGCGGGTAGCCGTGCTGGGGAACCAGCCGCGTTTCCATGCCACCTTCCGCGCCCAAAAAAACCACCGTCCAGCCCTGTGCTTTCAGGGCATCTGCCACGGCCAGCGCGGGGAAAATATGCCCCCCTGTGCCGCCGGTCATCACCAATGCTGTTCGATTTGCCATGTGCTATACCTGCTTGCCGCGCATCATGCGGCGGTTTTCCCAGTCAATGCGCAGCAAAATAGCCAGTGCTGCGCAGTTGGCCATAATCGCGCTGCCGCCGTAAGACAGCAGGGGCAAGGTCAGCCCCTTGGTCGGCAGCAAGCCCATATTCACCCCGATATTGATAAACGCCTGCACCCCGAGCCAAATGCCGATGCCTTGCGCTACCAGCGACTGAAAATAGCGTTCCAATTTTTTGGACTCCAGCCCAATCGCAAAGGCGCGGCGCACCACAAAGGCAAACAAGCCCATGACGGTCAAAATACCGATAAAGCCAAACTCTTCGGCAATCACCGCCATCAAAAAGTCAGTGTGGGCTTCGGGCAGGTAGAACAGCTTTTCCACACTCGCGCCTAGCCCCACGCCCAGCCACTCGCCCCGCCCAAAGGCAATCAGCGAATGCGACAACTGATACCCCTTGCCGTAAGGGTCTTGCCACGGGTCCATAAAGCCGGTCACGCGCTGCAGACGGTAGGGCGAACTGATAATCAGCACCACAAACGCCACCAAGCTCACCACCATCAGGGCGAAGAAAATCCGCCCGTTAATCCCGCCCAAAAACAGCGTCCCCATGGCAATACAGGCAATCACGGTAAACGCGCCAAAGTCCGGCTCCAGCAGCAGCAACGCGCCGGTGCAAATCACCGCCACCGCCATCGGCATAAAGCCCTTGACCACGCTGTGCATCCATTCGGCTTTGCGTACGGTGTAGTTGGCCGCATACAGCACCACAGCCAGCTTCATCAGCTCGGAGGGCTGCAAATTCAGCACCACGAGGTTAATCCACCGCCGCGAGCCGTTCACCACTTTGCCAATCCCAGGCACCAACACCAAAATCAGCAGCACAAACGCCCCGATAAACAACAAAGGGGCTTTCTCTTGCCAAATACGGGTCGGCACTTGAAACACCACCCACGCCACGGTCAGCGAAATAATCAGGTAAACACCGTGCCGCATCAGGTAAAAAAATTGGTTGTGGGTGTCGGGGTCGGCTTCGGCGTAGGCAATCGACGCGGAATACACCATCACAAAGCCAATCGACAGCAGCAGGGCAATGGCCCACATCAAGGGCTCGTCAAAGCGGGTAAAGGAGCTGCCATTGGTAGGCGGTGCAAAGCGGTGGCGCAGCGTCGCAAGGCTCACGGCTGCCCCTCGGCAAACGCCGTTTCGATGGCACGGGCTTCAGCAATAAAGACCTCGGCGCGGTGGGCATAGTTGCGGAACATGTCCAAGCTGGCACAGGCCGGCGACAGCAACACCACATCGCCAGACTGGGCATGGGCAAAAGCCAGCTGGGTGGCCTGCTCTAGCGTCGCGACAGATTCGACCGGCAAGGCCAGTCCCGTCAGGGCATGGGCAATCTGAGGGGCATCCCGTCCAATCAGCACCACGGCACGGGCAATCCGCGCCACTGCCGGATGCAAGGGACGGAAGTCTTGCCCTTTGCCATCGCCGCCGGCAATTAGCACCACGGGGCGGGTCATACCGTTCAACGCGGCCTCGGTTGCGCCGACGTTGGTGCCTTTGGAGTCATCGTAAAAGTCGATGCCATTGACCGTATTCACATACTCCACCCGATGCGGCAAACCGCGAAAGGTGGTCAGCCCCGCCAACAGCCCCGCGCGGGGCAGGCCGATGGCTTCGCAGAGTGCCAAGGCGGCCAAGGCATTGGCGGCATTGTGCAGGCCGGTTAGCTGCAAGGTGGCGCAATCCAACACTGGCTCGCCGCCGAGGGTGAGCCAGTGGCTGTTGTCTTGTGCCAACAAGCCGTAGTCGGCCTGTGCATCACGCAAGGAGAAAAATTGCACCGGTCGTCCAGCACGGCGCATGGCACAGCAAAAGGCATCGTCTTGGTTGAGCACCTGCACGCCGTCGCCGCTAAAAATGGCGGTTTTGCTGTGGGCGTAGTCGAGCAGGTCGGTGTAGCGGTCGAGGTGGTCTTCGGAAATATTTAGCACGGTGGCGGCATCGGCGGCCAAGCTGCGTATGCCTTCGAGCTGAAAGCTGGACAGCTCCATCACGAACACATCGGGCGGCGAGCCGATATCTTCGACTTCACACAAGGCATCCAGCGCGGCCAAGCCGATATTGCCCGCCACCACGGTGTTGAGGCCGGCTTCGCGGCACAAATGCCCCACCAGCGAGGTGACGGTGGTTTTGCCGTTAGAGCCGGTAATGGCAATCAGCCGTGCAGGAAGGGTACGGACAACACGGGCAAAT
>OCVT010000285.1_pt1 | contig 20015 bp, 15 predicted proteins | sample 1539111 | NCBI WGS metagenome assembly OCVT01 (sample SAMEA3991482, study PRJEB22521) | metagenome | biome: anthropogenic terrestrial biome; feature: sewage plant; material: raw primary sludge | place: Sweden | collected 2012-09-26 | reverse complement strand
ATCAAGTTGACACTTCGACACTCGTTTTTCATAAGTCCCAAGTGCGCGCGTGCATACACGTACATTATATAGGACGAAAAAAATAACGTAGCTAGAACGTAGCTTACCGTAGCTAAATTGACCTAGCTACATATCGTTTTTCCCTCTGCTTAAAGGCTTTACGAGAGATGCCGTAGCTTCGTAGCTAAATAACACAAAAAACGTGGGGAAGATGGTCTAAATGTACAAAATTCAAATCTTCACAGAGAAATATTGTCTCAAACACTTTTGTCCCGATAATGTCACTCGCCCCCCCATAAATAAGAAAGTTGTGGCATTAAAAACTTTTTCTGGTTAAGAGTTATTCTTTAGCCAGAAAAGGTTGTTATTAAATAAGTTGTCTGACCTTACCGGATTGGTTGACAGATTGGTCAAAGCGATTACAGCATCATCAGAGTTTCATAATTCTTTTCCTTTGTAAGATCGGTGATATAAAACAAGTCTATAATCCACCATATGCCCAAGCCTCCACATGTCAAGAGCTTTAAGATTCCAAGGCCTACATTACCAAGATATATTCTATCTACCCCATAGGCACCGACAAGAATAGATAAAATCAAAGCAATAGTAGGATCTTTCATCTGGGCAAGATATATACAAGCGGCATTATAATCCAACGCCTCTATTTTTTCGTTCACTTTACTAAATTTAGCAATCGGAAATTTGTTGCCATAAAGTGCTACCAACTGTTCTTTTTGGTTTTTTTCCATATATTATTATATTTTAAGGATGTTTCTAATGATAAGCCATAGAAAGAACGTTATGATATAAAACCACACTAAGTATTTATTCTCAATAATACTAGTAAGTCTTTCTTTAGCATTGCCTTGTGGCATTATCCATGCAACGCCAAATAAGGTGACATATGGCAACGAATAGGCTAAATAGTAATTATAAGCTATCGCTTCATGCCAATGTCTGTGTAACATTGCATATATAAAACGTTGTATTCCACAACCAGGGCAGCTTAGGCCTGTAATCAATTTAAAAGGACATTTAGGCATAAACCAATAGCTACAAGGATTGAGAAAATATAGACTCAACAACACTAAAGCTAAAATAATTACGACTATGCCAAGATGTCTCAACTTATGATTGAATTATAATGAAGTTTTAATAAATCTCATTAATGGAGAAAATGCAAAGATATAAATGATCCAAAATATAAATCCAAGGGCAACGCCAATATAGCTCCATCTCATAGCTTCATCTGCATTAATCTTTGCAGCTGCATATTGTTTCATTGCAAAAAGATTATTTACCTGACTTGCCTTTATTATGGCGACAATACCAAAAGGGAGACAACAGAATAATGTTGTTAGAATTGCCATCAGCATATTGTTATTTGGTTTTACCATTACATTCTGCTGCGCATTTTCATGTTCAGTAATCTGTTCGGTAGCCTGATTAACTACCTGTTCGTTTGATTCTAAATTCTGGTCCATATTTTTATTAATTTTTAGTCGTTAATGAATAAGTATACTACGTATTCGATATTAAGTAGTTGCAAATATAAATAAAATAATTAACAATACAAATAAAAACATCGTAAATATTTAACACAACATATCAAGAGCATGAAAAATATGGTATTATTTGTAATACATACGTAATATATAATACAGTAATATCTTTAATTGTTTGTTTATATGTTAACTTGAATCTTATCACACATGCCATATCTGTTAACAATACATGTATCATTGGTTATAATGCCCATAAATAGCATATTCAAATTTGGAATATGAAATAAATAATGCTATATTTGCACTGCTAAACAACAAATACCTTAAAATGAAAAAAATCATTATCGGCTGCACAGCCTTATTATTATCAACAACAATGATTGCACAAGATGCACCACAACTTAATGCTAAGAACATTGACAACGTGATTAAGGCAATGACTCTTGAAGAGAAAGCCCAACTTCTTGTTGGTGGAGGCAACGATGGCTTTGTCGGGTCTGGCTCTATGCTTGGACATCAGAAGAAGATAGTTGCAGGAGCTGCTGGAATTACAGTTGCAATCCCCAGACTTGGCATTCCCGCAACAGTAGTTGCAGACGGACCAGCTGGAGTTCACATTGACTCACATCGCGAAGGTGCTACTCAAACTTTCTATGCCACAGGATTTCCTGTTGGAACTTGCCTAGCTTCGACTTGGAACACTTCTCTTGTATATAATGTAGGCAAAGCTATGGGTAACGAGGCTATTGAATATGGCGTTGACGTTATTCTAGGTCCAGGAATGAACTTGCACAGAAGTCCCCTATGTGGACGTAACTTTGAATATTATAGTGAAGACCCTATTGTGACTGGTACAATTGGTACTGCTATGGTTAATGGAATACAAAGTCAAGGTGTAGGCGTGAGTGCAAAGCACTTCGCCGTTAACTCACAGGAGAGCGACCGCACACGTGTTGACGAAAGAGTTTCTCAACGTGCACTACGTGAACTTTATCTAAAAGGCTTTGAAATGATGGTGCGCAAAAGTAATCCGTGGACTGTTATGTCTTCATATAATAAGATTAATGGTGTATATGCACAAGGAAACAAGGATTTGCTTACCAATGTTCTCCGCAATGATTGGGGATTTAACGGCATCGTTATGACCGACTGGATTGGAAAGCGCAAAGACCTACCTATAGAAAGCGAGATAGCTGCCGGTAACGACCTTATGATGCCAGGTTATCCAGCACAGGTTGAGGATATCGTAAATGCTGTAAAAGCCGGCAAACTTGATATCAATGATGTTGACAGATGCGTGAAAAACATGTTGGAATATATTGTCAAGACTCCTAGATTCAATGGCTATAAATACTCTAACAAACCCGACCTTGAAGCTCATGCACAGATTACTCGTCAAGCCTCAACAGAAGGTATGGTATTACTGAAGAATGATGACCATACATTGCCTATCAAAAATATTAAGAATGTTGCTCTTTTCGGCGTAAACTCTTACGACTTTTTAAGCTGTGGTCTTGGCTCAGGATGTGTTAACGTTCCTTATGTTGTGGATATGCTTAACGGACTTAAAAATGCCGGAGTGGCTACAACACCACAGCTTACGGAGATTTATCAGAACTATGTGAAATACGCAACTGCCAAACTGAAGGCTGACAAAAACCCTGAAATGTGGTTCCTAAACCAGGGACAGCCTAAACTTGACGAGATTGAGATTACAAAACGTTGCATAGAGCACGAAATAAAAGATGCTGACGCTGCTATAATTACGATAGCAAGACAAGCTGGCGAAGGAATAGACAGACAGATTGACGGAGAATTCAACCTTACAGATAACGAAAAGAGCATGATTTCGAGAGTAAGCGATGCATTCCACGCAGCAGGAAAGCCTGTTATCGTTATCATAAACTCAGGAAGCGTAATGGAGACAGCTTCATGGCGTGACCGTGCAGATGCCATTCTTGTGGCATGGCAACCTGGAGAAGAAGGTGGTAATAGTGTAGTTGACGTACTGACTGGTAAAGCTAATCCTTCAGGACACCTGACCATGACATGGCCTATAAGCGCAACAGACGTTCCTTCAACAAAAAACTTTCCGCAGAATCCAGACTATTATAACCTTACTGACAAGATTGCCAGCGGAAGAATGCAAGGTGTAGACTACACAAATCATGACGAGGATATATACGTAGGTTACAGATATTTCGACACATTCGGAAAGAAGGTGGCTTATCCTTTCGGTTACGGACTTAGCTACACAACTTTTGAATATGGCAAACCTAGCGTAAAGGAGCATGGCAACCAGATTGAAGTGTCTATAAGCATAAAGAACACAGGCAAGGTTGCTGGCAAGGAAGTTGCTCAGGTTTATGTAGCAGCAGCAAAAGGCAGCTATGAAAAACCAGCAAAGGAGTTAAAGGCTTATGCTAAAACCAACATGCTTAAAGCTGGACAAAGTGAGACTTTGAAGATGACTATCAATAAACGAGACCTTGCTAGCTTTGACGAAGCAGAAAGTCAATGGAAAGTTGATGCCGGAGTTTATACGTTCAAGGTTGGCGCAAATGTTGAAGATATAAAGGGACAGGCTAAACTTAACATAAAAGAATATACTGAGAAAGTGAGCAATGCATTGAAACCTCAATACAAGCTCAATTTACTACATCAATAAATTTGAGAAGGTATTTCGGGGCACATTATGCTCCGAAATATTCTTCCAATTCTTTCATCGCACTACCCTCTTCATTTTTCAAATCCTTAATTACCAATCCTTTTTCAAGCAACAATATTCTTGTTGATATGTCAGACACAAAATTAAGGTTGTGACTAGACAATATAACCGTCATGCCAAACTCATGGCATGCACCCTGTATCATCTTTGCAATATTTATCTGTGAAGAAGGGTCTAGATAATTAAATGGTTCATCAAGAATAAGCACCTCCGGATTAATTATCATTGCACCAATAATACCTATCTTTTGACGATTACCCTCCGAGAAATCACGTATATACTTCTTTGTGCCTAAAATTTCATCATGCATCAGTGACGAATAATTTTCGAGTCGCTGATTGATTGTCTCAGTAGAAATGTTGTAAACCTTTCCTATGAATGTGAAATATTCCTCTGGCGTATAGAAGTCTATCAAAAAACGTCCGTCAATAAACGAACCGGTATATTGCTTCCAATCCTCAGTTTCATTAACCCTCAAACCATTACTATACACACAGCCGTCATCAGCCTTTATTAAATCTAGGATAAGGCGCAATAGAGTTGTCTTTCCAGCACCATTATTGCCAACCAATCCAATGAGTTCGCCTGAGCCAAGAGTCATTTGAGGTATATCCACAACTGTTTTATCACCATATATCTTTTTAAGATTTTCTATCTTTATTTCCATATTCGTTTTGATTTAAATTATATTGTTTATTCACAGAAAGTTTCCATTCTCTTATATCTTATACTCATAAAACGACTAGCCAGAGACTTGAGAACTATTCTATGCAGAAGCAGGGCTATTACTCCCAATAAAGCCACGATAGCCTCAGCTATATAAGTATTGTCGAGACAAAGCATAAGCGCACCATAAATACCCATTGGTATAAATATCACGAAACCATATAGATGTATTGCCATGTTAGCCCCCTGATAATTAAAGAATGCTGAAGAGAAAAGGTCTATTCGCTTTGAGAAAAGACACGTTGGCATCATTATAATGTTAACAACAGCACAGAAAAAGAATGTTGCTATAAGTAGGTCTATGCCCCAATATCCTAAGAAAAGCCCTGGGATATATGGTATAATCATTACAAGATTTATAAGCATAAGGAAATAATACTTTTTACATAACAATTCATAAATAGACATTGGCTTTGTCATTATACCATGGAAGAAATTACCTTCAACACCAAATACCCACTGTCCAAGCAACATTGACGGAAATGCCATAGCAAACATCAGGAATAGCGACAATCCACCAACTCCAATTCCATCATGGCTTCTAATTGTCAACGCCTGAGAATATACTTGAAATAAAAATACCAAAGGGATGAATATCATTGCCTGACGAAGACGTTTTGAACGGAGCACACTGATATATTCCATACTAAACAGTGAGATATCTCCAAGGCTACGCACTTTAGAAGTATGAGTTTTCTGCTCATTATAATGCTTTACACTGCACATATACTTATACAGAGCCAACAAGAACAGTAATGTTATAATAATCATGCCAAGAATTACGGCTACATCTATATTGAGTCCAACAGACACAGCATAAAAGACTATAGCTACAATATAATATGCAAGAAGTCCAATCCACAACGGCAGTTTATATTCCCATCCCTGAGCTTTACGCAGACATGTAAGCATGAGCCCGTCGGTTAGACTGACGCTGAACGCAAGCAAGAACGTAAGAAGTGCATATTCTATTGGCATAATGAAGCACGATATACCTAAGAGCAACATAGGATTAACCCAGTTCCAATAGTCGGCAACGTTCATAATGATTAGGAATTTATTCCAACTGCTTTCAGAAACAGGGCGTGACTTTAAGTAGTCATCCATTCCGGCTGCTTCCTGTTTCATCAGGAACTTCATCAGAATTCCCAAAACAGAAAAAGTCATAACCAACGGAATTGCAATTTTTTGAGTTACACCATTGTGCATATCAAGATTACCGTCCTTACTTATTTGTATGTAAGCACCGATAATACCAGAAATAATAATTAACAGGATATACAAAAACCACCCCATTCGCTTCCAGTCAAATGTTCGCTTTTTCTGTATCCACCAAAGATTTAATAGTGTTTTCAACATAAGATGTGTGTTGTTTTAGTGACTATTAGTATTGTCACAAATAATATTTAGTTGCAAATATAAAAAAAATCGGCAATATTCTTGCCGATTTTTCTGTTAATTTGATTATTCACTTATCATTTTGACAATATTGCCTTCTTCATCATAACTGAGCGGAATAACTTTCAAGCTTCGCAACCATGTTGTATCATTGCTTGGAACGCAATCATGATGGAACAGATACCACTGTCCCCTGAACTCAGCTATACTGTGATGAGTGGTCCAACCAACAACAGGTTCTAGTATCACACCCTTATATGTAAATGGTCCATAAGGATTGTCACCGACTGCATAGCATATATAATGAGTATCTCCAGTACTATAACTAAAATAGTACTTTCCATTATACTTATGCATCCAACTAGCCTCGAAGAATCGATGAGGATTCTCAGCAGTAAGGGGTTTACCATTTTCATCCACAATGATGACAGGGTGTGAAGCTTCACTAAACTGCAACACATCATCAGTCATCTTTGCAACACGACTTGGCAACGGAGTTTCGTTCCCTTCAGGGAGATGTTCACACTTCAATGCCTTATTATCCTTATACCATTGAAGCTGTCCGCCCCAGATACCACCAAAATAACAATACACGCTACCGTCTTCATCCTTAAACACGCAAGGGTCTATGCTGTATGAGCCACGTATAGGATCGGCCTTAGGTACGAATGGTCCTTCTGGAGTATCTGAAACCGCAACACCTAAATGAAAGACTCCATTATAATCCTTTGCCGAGAATATCAGATAATACTTGCCATTCTTTTCAACAACATCATTATCCCACATCTGCTTCTCTGCCCAAGGCACATTTTCCACGTCGAGTATAACACCATGATCTGTGACAGGTGCCGTCATAGGGTCATTATCCAGAGAGAGTACATGATAGTCCTGCATCTGGAAATGTCCGCCGTCATCATCGAAGCTCTCTCCACTGTTCCAGTCATGAGATGGGTAGATATATAGGCGATCATTGAAAACATTGGCAGAAGGATCTGCCATATAATCCTTAGGAAATAAATATCTTGATTTCATTATTTAAATAGTTTTATTATGTCTTTTACAACAGGCTTCGCATTATACTGTCTGTCTATGAGCAGGCTATAGTTTGTGCGTCCTGGAACAGGCCAATTATTGAGCCAGCTATCAGCATCGCTAACGCCCCATAGGGTGACACGACTTATCTGATCTTTATGCTTAGCGTAAATCTTGAAAAATGCTAGATAACGCTCATTGAAAAGTTTTTGAGCACTCTTCGTAAGTCCATTTACATAAGGATTAAGCGTCTTATCGTATTTAAATCTCTGACTTATATCAGCACCTCCGAAATGTTGTGGACTTGGAAGCATGTTTATGTCTAGTTCTGTCATCATAACCTTTACTCCACAAGCAGCAAATGAATCTATAGAAGCCTCATAATCATTAAGGTTTGGATAATCAGTACCATTATGGCTCTGCATTCCGACAGCATCAATGCGACAACCTTTTGACTTCAAATCACGTACAAGTCTGCAAACTGCATCACGCTTAGCAGGCTTTGACATTGAATAATCATTATAATAAAGTTCTGCATTAGGATCTGCTTCATGAGCGAACTTAAACGCTAACTCAAAATACTCAGGACCTATTATATTGTAATATTGAGTCTTACGATAACTACCGTCATCTTCGAAAGCCTCGTTTACAACATCCCATCCCTTTATGCGACCCTTATAACGGCTCACAACATTAGTGATGTGATGATAAAGTCTATCAATCAAGACTTCACGAGTTACTGTTTTTCCTTCGCTATCCTTAAACATCCATCTAGGGGCTTGAGAATGCCAAACAAGGCAATGACCAGTAACAACCATATTGTTGTCCTCAGCATACTTCACTGTAGCATCGGCATCATCCCATGAATAACGATTCTCTTCTGGATGAATCGCCTCACCCTTCATGCAGTTCTCGGCAACTATGGCGTTAAAGTTATCAACTATAGCACTCTTCACCTTTGGATCCTGGCTATATATGTTCCTTGTGCTAACAGCAGCACCTATTAGGAAATGCTTTCCAATTGTCTCCTTCATTGTCTGTGCCGAAACATTAACTGTCAAGGCAAGAAAAGCTACTCCCAGAATAATCTTGTTCATAATGTTTAGTCTTTGTTATTACGTTTTTCTATTTCAATATTTATCTTGTCTATAACCTCATCAGTAAGTTCGTATTTCGAGATTATGAAGATAGCAAGCAACAGAAGAATCGCTGGTATAATACATACAAGCCACAATATTCCCTGCTGTGCAAAAGAACTTTGACAGGCTGCATTTGACTTATCAAAGCCAACAAAACTCAAAATAAGTCCTGGAACAACTCCACCAAGTGCCATACCAGCTTTATAGAATATGCCAGTAAGTGCATTCACTATTCCACTTATGCGACGACCAGTAGTATACTCTCCATAAGAAATAACCTCTGGAACCAAAGCCCACATATAACCAGTTGCAACAATCACACCAGTAGACTTAACAAACTGCGCAACATAGACAATCCACATCTGATTACGCAATGCAGGAATAATAGAAACAACATACAACAATCCCATTCCGAAGATAGCTATACACAAAAAGACATAAAACATCTTTCGTTTTCCGAGAGCTCTCTTTATTGCAGGTACCAACGGCATAAAAATGAATGCAGGAGCTGAACCCAAACCCATGAATATAGCCATTTCGGTAGGTGTGCCTTGTACATTATATATCATATAGTAACTTCCTGCGGAGTTGCCTATCGCCATCATAGCAAAGGCTGTGATATAGAAAAATGCCAATATTCGTAAAGGACGATTACGCACAAACTCAACCCAAAGATCACTGACCTGTACGCTTGCTGTTTCCTTCTTGTCCATAACAATTCGTTCACGTGACTGAGTAAAACAGAACACGAGGAGCACCATACCTACCAATGCATAAATTGCCATTGTGATAAACCACGCACTACCGTCTTTATTTGTATTAGTGAGTCCGTCGGGAGAAAGCAAAGCTACAATGATAGGGATACCAAGAGAAACGGCTAGCCCACCAAGATTTGCCATAAACATTCTTACAGAAGTTAGTATTGTTATCTCGTCTGTATCACGGGTTAGACTGGCATTGAGCGCACCATAAGGCACATTGACCAGCGTATAACACATTGACATACCCACATAAGTGATATAAGCATACATCAACGAACCTGAAAATCCATTCCAGAAACACAATATGGCAAAGCCGGATAGTGGTATTCCTCCAAATACGAGATAAGAACGATATTTACCCAATTTTGGACTATGCTTATCTACAAATGTTCCAACCAGAGGATCCCACAGTACATCCACAAGCCTTACTATCAAGAACATTACCGCAACAGTTGCAGGATCTAGACCAAACACATTGGTATAGAACAGCAATAAATACATACCAATAGTCTGGTAAATAAGATTCTGAGCCAAATCTCCGGAACCAAAACCGATACGCTGCAACCAGCTTAATTTATAAAATCCTCTCGATTCCTGCTTTGTCAAATTTGTATCCATTATTATATTTGTTTTATTTTGCATTTATTATCTTGGCTGCATAACGTCCCATCACCTCATATCCTGAAGGATTGAGATGCAACCAGTCTGATGAATATTCCGAGCGCAGTTTCTCAAAGTCTGAAGAATCGCGCACCAACGCATCAAAATCAACGATTCCATCAAAGCTTTTACTATTTCTTATCCATTCATTGACTGTCTGCCTAGCAGCTTCATGAAAAGGGCTATACCACCCATTTCCCTTAAATGGCGTTATAGTTGCGCCATATACTTTTATACCTTTTGCTTGTGCTTTAGCTGCGAGTGTCTTATAAGCCTCAATAAGTTCTGCGGCTATCTTCTCACTGTTTCCATTGCTACATCCTATATCGTTAGTTCCCTCAAAGATTATAAGTTTGGTAACACCACTCTGTGAAAGTATGTCACGATCGAATCGCTGCAATGCTGGTTGACTTATTCCACCACGCAGAACGCAATTACCACCGATACCAAGATTAAGAACTCCATAAGGATTTTCCACATTTAAAGCATCTGACATGAAGTCTGTCCATCTGTTCTGCTTGTTTGTTGTTGTTCCACGACCATCGGTAATAGAATTACCCAATACCGCCACAACAGGAACATTGGCAGCCATTACATCTATTGCCGAAATATTATACCAATGTTCTACCTTTTCAGCGTTTTCAAAATCAGACTTCGCTGTAGCCATACCTCCTATAATATAAGATGTTGTGCGCGAGCCACGATGCGAGGTAGCATTTTCTGGAGTCTGGGCACCATAACATACAGTTATTGCTAAACGCTGTCCTGACTTGAGATTATATTTCAAAGGATCACACCATACTGTTTCCCCAGCAGGAATCGTGATTTTCTTCTTTCCATGAAAGTTTAGGCAACGAGAAGTCTTAACATTGGTTTGCCAACTATCGCCTACAGCATCGGCTATAAAGACAGAGTTTATTTCAACAGGTTGTGAGCTGAATTCATTAGACAATTTCAATCTTATTGGTGAGCCTGCAAAAGATATGTGTATGATATTTCTGACAGAGCGATTAGAAAGACTGCTTGCAGGCATATCTCCCTTTCCCGTGAACTCAGATGCTGTAGCCCAAGAACCAGTCCATTTGTTTTCTTGTGCATTAGAATTCTGAATATGCCCAAGAAAAAACATCAAAAATAATAAACCAAATATTTTTTTCATGCCATTATAACTTTTATTTTTGCAAAATTAATAAATACATTAAAGAACAAAGTCGTTTAATGTAACGAGAACATTTTGATTTGTATCATTTTTGCAAAAAAAAGATATTTTAATAATGAAACATTTCCAATTTTAACGGGTTTTCACTAAATTTGCAACATATACCAATAAATAACTACATGAAACGCATACACTACATCATGACATTCTTGGGTCTGTTGATAACAATAATCGTTATGGCAGACAGTAGCAGACTATATACATCTGAGAAATTGTCGAGCAGTCTCATAAATTGTGTCACGCAAGACAAATACGGATTTATGTGGATAGGTACTGAATATGGACTAAGCAAGTTTGACGGTTACAAGTTCACTAATTATCTGCATAACAGCAAGGATACCACCTCCATTGCCGACAATATCATATCTTCTTTCCTCGTAGACAAGAAAGGAAGATTATGGATTGGCTGTGCAAAGGGTTTGATGCGCTATAATTCCACTAACGACAACTTCATACAATACCATTTCCCTGATGGGAGAAAACCGAGAATCTACGATATCATAGAAAGTAAAAACGGTGATATTCTTATGGGTACTGCTGGATTCGGACTATACTCTATAAAAAGATGTACTGACAAGATAAAATATGAAAAGCAATATTCCACAAGAGATTCCAACATGTTTTACACACACATATTTGAAGATAGTCACGGATATCTTTGGCAAGGAAGTCATTTAAGTAGGTTTACGCGTTTCAGTAAATATAAAGGTAAGGTAAAAGTCACTTATTTTGATTCTCCATATGGTGCACCTGTAAGATTCTATCAGGATTGGAAGAACTCTATGATGATAGTATGCATGTTCGGAATTGTTAACTATGACTACACAACAGGTAAGATAACAGATGCAGGATATAGCTATGGTCCATATAAGGGCAATATTACGATAAACTGTTCTAAGTTCGATAAAAAAGGCAATTTATATATAGGAACTTCAGAATGCGGAGTACTCGTGGCTCCAAGCGGAAGTAAGACCTTTACTGCTTTTGACAACAGCAACAGTAGCAAGTTCAACCTTAGTACATCCTGGGTGAACGACATTTATGAAGACAAGAGCCAAAATATATGGATTGGTTGTTACAAGAAAGGATTATTTCTAATCAACAACCAGCAAATGGCTTTCAACAGCTGGAGTTTCTCTGATCAGAATTATTCAATAGGAAGCAGTGTGTCTTCACTTGCTCCAGGAAGCAAAGGAAGTATTTTATGTACAGTGCAAAACAGCGGAGTATATAAATTTGATAATGCAGGTAAAATTGTCAGTCATCCAAAATCACCGGCAGGAACAAGTATTATCTATCAGGACAAATGGGGCAGATACTGGGTTGGTACAGGAAATGCACTGTACAGTTATAATCCAGAAAATGGAAACTACAAACAAGAAATGAAGTTTGCAAGTGCAGGTATATATTGCATTACCGACGATGGAATGGGCAAATTATACATATCTGTATATAGTAAGGGATTATACATTTATGATAGTAAGACACATAAAGTTAAGATTCTTGACATGAGTATGACATCTCCGCATGGGATGTTATGCAACGACTGGATAAGATCACTGAGTTTTGATCGCCAAGGGCTTCTATGGATTGGCACTTCAAATGGAGTTGCATGTCTTAATACCCTATCATATACCTTTGACAATTATGGTTGGAATTGCCTGTTACGTAATTCCCAAGCAAACTATCTATGTGAAGACGAATGGGGAAACATGATAATCGGAACTGACGAGGGACTATACATATATTATCGCGGATTAAAGAAATTAGCACCTTTTCCACATTCATCTGTACTTAGAAACAAGCAGATATGCGGTATTGTAAGAGATTCGCACAACAACATATGGGTTAGTACAACAATGGGTATATGGCAATATGATCACCATGCAGAGAAGTTCATAGCCCACATCAATGGTAACGGCTTGCGTTCTCATGAATATACCTTAGGTGCAGTATTACACTCTGCAGACGGACGAGTTGGCTTCGGAAACACCGATGGAATCACCACTTTTTACCCAGACAACGTAATTAGTGACATTACAGAAATGGGAGATGTATATCTCACTAATTTCACTATTTACGGAAAGCACATGGACTGCACGAAGAGCGAATATACAGTTCCATACTCGGAAAACAGTTTCTCACTTGAATTCTCACTATTAAACTATAAAAACGCAGAAGATATATGCTATCAATATCGAATAAACAGAGGTGAATGGAATTCTACAGATGAAGGAATAAACTCAATTCCTTTTAACAAGCTCAACCCCGGCAACTATCAGATTGAGGTCAGGGCTAGTTGCAACGGTATTGTTTCTAAGGACACCAAAGTGATAAACATCACCATAGAGTCACCGTGGTATGCTACAACATTGGCTTATATCCTATATGCCGCACTGACAAGCATACTTATTTATTTCATATTTAGATATTATGAAAGGCGCAGAATAGCTGACCTTGAAGAACAAAAGATGAGATTCCTCATTGATGCCACTCATGATATACGTTCACCGTTAACATTGATAATGAGTCCATTGGAGAAGCTGAAGCGTAAGATTACCGATATAGACAGCCTCGGGGAGATAAATATCATTGACCGTAATGCTCAAAGGCTTTTACTGTTGGTAAACCAAATTCTTGATGAGCGAAAAATTGACAAAAAACAAATGCAGCTACACTGCGAAGAGACCGACCTCGTGGAATTCACGCGTAGTCTAATTGCATTATATGGATATAACGCAAAAGAAAGAAACATAAATATCTCTTTGGAATCGTCACCGAAGAAAATAAATGTATGGATTGACCGCATTAACTTTGATAAGATTATTAATAATATAATATCAAATGCCTTGAAATATACTTTCGACAATGGAAATATACATATTTGCATAACTTGTGATAACTCAAATGCCACACTCAAAATTACAGATTCTGGAATAGGAATAAAAAACGAAGATGCAGGAAAGCTATTTGATCGTTTCTATCAAGGAAAGAATACTACAGGGTTTCATATTCCAGGAACAGGTATCGGGTTGAACTTATGCAAAGCCTTGGTAAACATGCATGGAGGTAGCATAAAGGCATATAATAGATGTGACGGACAAAAAGGCACATGTATGGAAATAAACATTCCGCTTGGCAATGCTCATCTTAAACAGGAAGAAATAGCACCACTCGGTAAAGATGATTTAACAGAAATAGCATCACAAACCCATAAGAAAAGTGCCAATAAGGATTTCAAAATTCTCATTGTTGACGATGATCACGAAATTGCAGCATATATAATGAACGAACTTGGCGGTTGGTATAAATTTGATTATGCAGCAAATGGAAGAGAAGGACTCAGTAAACTACTATCTTCTAACTTCCATTTGGTCATAAGTGATGTTATGATGCCTGAGATGGATGGTATAACGATGCTTAAGAAGATAAAGGGTAACTCCAAGATTAGCGATATTCCAGTAATACTCCTTACATCCAAAAGTAATGTAGACAATCGCCTTGAAGGATTAAAGCGTGGTGCTGATGCTTTTCTTGCTAAGCCGTTCAGTATGGAAGAACTACACATTCTTATTGATAATCTTGTTGATAACGTAAGAAGGCTGAAAGGTAAATATTCAGGTGCGTTGGAACAAGAAGATAAAATAGAGAAAATAGAAGTCAAAGGTAACAATGCTATGCTTATGGACAAGGTTATGAAATGTATAAACGAAAACATCAGCGACCCAGACTTCAATGTAGAAAAACTCGTTGAGAATGTGGGAATGAGCAGAGCACAGCTTCACCGTAAGCTTAAAGAGATTACAGGTGTTAGTACCGGTGAATTCATAAGAAATCTACGATTAGAACAAGCAGCGCAATTAATTATTCAAGGAAAAATCAACATATCTCAGGTAGCTTATGCCGTAGGTTTCAACAACCAGACTCATTTCTCAACTGTATTCAAAAAGCACTTTGGTGTAGCCCCTTCAGAATATCTTGAGACTAAACATAAAGAATAAGATATTATAAACTAAGTATAATATAGAATTATTGATTAATTTTGCAAAATGAAGAAAACTATACTGTTACTTATAGCCTTTGCTATTTGCTGCACGACAAACGCTGAAGACGGACATAATTTGTGGTTGAGATACGAGACTCTAAACAAAGCTCATGTAATTGCACCGAAAGGTGGAAAGACAATACAGATTGCTATTGATGAATTAAAGAAGTATTGGAATGGCAAAGACCTAAAACTCGTTATTGACAAAAAATTAAAGAATGATGACGGATTCATCTATGATGCAGATTCAATTTGCTCGCATTCAGAAATCGGGCTATTATATGGTGTTTACGAAGCTCTAAGAACACAACAACTTAGTACAAACAGTAACACAGGAGGATATTCAGCACCGAAGTATTCACGACGGATTCTCAATCATTGGGACAACATAGACGGAAGCATTGAACGCGGTTATGCAGGAAATAGCATTTTCTTCTCTTCAAGACTAAAAGGATATGACTGGGAAAAACGTATCATTGAATATGCACGAGCAAATGCCTCTATAGGTATAAATGGAACTGTGCTCAACAACGTGAACGCTTCTCCAAAGATTCTGACGAAAGAATATCTTGACAGCATAAGAACAATTGCTGATATAATAAGACCTTACGGAATTAAAGTTTATATATCAGTGAATTTCGGTTCACCGAAGGCTTTAGGATATACAAAAACTGCCGATCCACTCGATGAAACCGTAAGAAATTGGTGGACAAGCAAAGTAAACGAGATATATTCTTTAATTCCTGACTTCGGTGGATTTCTTGTAAAAGCGAATTCAGAAGGACAACCAGGACCATTTGATTACGGACGCACTCATGCTGACGGTGCCAACATGCTTGCCGACGCACTAGCTCCTCATAGAGGTATCGTTATGTGGCGCAGTTTTGTTTATGGCGCAAAGCACAAAGGTGAAGATAGAGTGAAACAAGCTGTAAATGAATTCAAAGACCTCGACGGAAAATTCCGAAACAATGTAATACTTCAGAGCAAAAACGGTCCGCTTGATTTTCAGCCACGTGAGCCCTATGCTCCAATCTTCGACAACATGAAGCATACACACCAAATGGCAGAATTTCAGATTACACAAGAATATACAGGACAAAGCAAACATCTAGTATATCTTGCAACAATGTGGAAAGAATTTTTCAGTTATGTATCTCCAGATTCTCTTGTTGGTATAGCAGGTGTAAGTAATATTGGCGATGACATTAATTGGTGTGGACATCCATTTTCACAAGCCAACTGGTATGCCTTTGGCAGATTGGCATGGGATCCGACTCTTTCAGCCGATTTAATCGCTCATGAATGGATTCAGCAAACATTTGGACAGAATATAGATGAATACGCAATAGCCGATATGATGCTCACAAGCCGTGAAGCGTGCGTAGACTATATGATGCCGCTAGGTCTGCACCATATATTCGCATTCGACCACCATTACGGTCCCCAAGCTGACGGATACAAAGCTGAATATCCAATAGAATGGTGTCCGGTATATTACCACAAGGCCGACAAAAATGGTATAGGATTTGACAGGTCATCAAAAGGTACAGATGCTGTATCACAATACAGAGAACCATACCGTAGCATGTTCGACAATCTCAAGACATGTCCTGATGAATACTTACTTTGGTTTCATCATGTTCCATGGGACTATAAATTAAGTAATGGCGACACCTTATGGGATGAACTATGTGCACTATATTATAGAGGTATCGAGCAAGTTGTGTCTTTTCAAAAGATTTGGCAGGATGCTAAACCGTATGTTGACATAGAACGTTGGTCGAAAGTCAATGTGTTACTGCATGTACAATTAGACAACGCAAAGGAATGGCGCAACTATACTTTGAAATACTTCCAGACTTTTTCTAAACAACCTATAAAATACGATTTTACCGACGTTAGCTTTATGCCAATATCCGTTAGCAGCAAATTAAGACAATGATATAATCATGAAGAAAACAATCTTTGCCATATTGACAATGCTAACGTGTTTCACAGCACGATGCATTGGACAAGACTTGATTTTAGGTGGCGAATTAAGTAATTCAGCAGCCACAAGTATAGCAGACATTGACAGTTCATTGTCTAAAGTTGTCAAGACAGGGCTTAACACTGTCCTAGTTCCTGCACAATGGGACTTGATTGAACCTAATGAGGGAGCATTTGATTTCTCACTCATCGATGAAACCGTTAAAATTGCACGACAAGACAACATAAAGGTTATATTTTTATGGTTTGGGGCATGGAAAAATTCCATGAGTTGTTATACACCAATGTGGTTTAAGGAAGACACAAAACGTTTTCCGAGAGCCATTACTGATAATGGGGAAAAAATGGAAATCGCATCCGCTTTTTCTGAGAATGTATTCGAAGCCGACAACAGAGCATTCATTTCTTTCATAAAACACATAAAGAAAATAGATCCACAGAAAGAGACAGTGATAATGGTTCAAGTGGAAAACGAGATAGGTATGCTTGAAAGTGCCAGAGACCATTCTGAAATAGCAAACAAGGAATACGAAAAAGGAACATGGAGAAACGAATTAAAGCAAATCGGATTCTATGTAGAAGGCAAACAGTATGAGGACGAAGCGTTTCAAGCTATCTATTATGCAAAATATGTAGAACGACTAGCCAAAAATGCAAAACAAATCCACAACATACCTTTATATGTAAATGCTGCCATGAATAGTCGTGGGCGCAAGCCAGGGCAATATCCATCAGCGGGACCTTTGGCTCACCTCAGTAAGATATGGAAAGCTTTTGCACCAAGTATTGACATTATGTCACCTGACATATACGATACAGGCTTTAAGGACTGGGCTGACAAATATGATTTTAAGAACAATCGCCTGTTTATTCCTGAAAGTAAATGTTGCACAAATAGCGGAGTAAGAGCTTTATATGTGTTTGGCGAACATAATGCTTTAGGATTTAGCACTTTTTCTATTGATACTGCCGAAAAAGACGCCATAGAAAGTTTACAAGGCTGTTTCTCACTACTTAGACAGTTATCACCTATTATCAAACGAAATAATAAAAAAGATATACACGGCGTCCTTTTTGATAAGACTGACAATCAGCGAATAATTAAAGATGACAATATCACGATAACATGCCGACATTATTTCACTTTACCTTGGGATAAACGTGCAACAAACGGACAGGAATGGCAAGAAGGAGGTGGAATAATCATCAAACTCGCAAAGAATGATTACCTGATTGCTGGAAATGGAATTGTAGTATCATTTCAAACGAACAACGAGAGACGCCAAAATCAAGAAAGCAAAATTGGTGAAGACGGTTTCATCATTAACGGATACAACGATGATTCGCATAGAAGCAACCCTTCACTAATCAACGGAAAACGTGCAGGAATTGGATTCGTTGACGAAGTTGCTATAGAAACAGACGGCAAGATAAGATATCTTCGCAGACTCAACGGGGATGAAGATCATCAAGGAAGACACGCTAGAATACCTGTTGGAGAATGGAAAATTCTACACGTAAAATTATACGAATATTGAACCTATCATTTTATTATATTGGCGGCATATTCTCCCATCAGTCTGTACCCTTCTGCATTAGGATGTAACCAGTCACTTTGCAAATTCTTTTGCATACGAGTATGGTCTTCTGGATCACGAAGGAGTTCATCAAAGTCAAGAATACCATCAACTCTTTCCTTTTGTGATCTTATCCATTGATTTACCGTTTCGCGAGCTGCATCATGGAAAACAGAATAATATCCAGCACCCTTAAACGGAGTTATCGTACCAAGAAAGACTTTGAGTTTCCTTTCCTTTGCTTTCTTAATCATAACATCATAAGACTCGATGAGTTGCATTGCAACAGCTTCGCTGTTTCCTTTCGTAGCAGCACCAATATCATTCACACCTTCAAAAATAATAACGGAGTTTAAACCACGTTGTTCTAAGATGTCGTGGTCAAAACGATTTTTTGCCAAAGCACCGAATCCTCCAGGAACTACTACCCTATTATTTCCTATACCTAGATTCAATACACCAAGATTAGTTATATGATATTTATATTGTAATGTTTCAGACATAATATCAGGCCAACGATTTTGCGCATTATCCGTGCTATTTTTCCCATCAGTGATAGAATTACCGATAATAGCAATACTCTTTCCTGTAACATCAAAAACATCTACTGCTGCAATATTAAACCAATGATTTTCACGGAATGCCTTTGAGAAATTACTAGATGCATTAGTTACACCTCGCATAATATAACTTGTAGTACGAGAACCCATGTGTACCGTAGGCGCTACTGGTGCCGAAGTATAATTAATCGTTATTGCTAAACGTTCCAAAGGTTTCAAGTCATAAATCAAAGCATCGCTGAACATAGACTTACCTGCCGGAATTGTAATCTTATACTTATTACCAAACTTCAAATACTTAGCCGTTTTAGCTTCAACGGCAGAAGAATCTCCAGCATGAGCAATATATACAGAGCGTATCACCAAAGGTTCTGTGGAAAGTTCGTTACTTATTTGTAGTCTTATTAATTTTCCTCCAATAGATACCTTCACAATTTGTCTAACAGAACGATTTGACATATTATTGTTATAAGGCATATAAGCCTTTACAATCGGTTGTTGTGCTGTAGCCCAAGTACCTACCCAATGTTCACCAATAACGTCCTTAACTTGAGCATTTGCTAATAACGAAGCAAACAACATCAATACAAATACTATTTTTTTCATCTTTTTACCTTATATCCTTTTATCACTGCAAAGATAACACAAACGAGTGCAGAATCATCAAACACTG
>OCVT010000283.1_pt1 | contig 20042 bp, 14 predicted proteins | sample 1539111 | NCBI WGS metagenome assembly OCVT01 (sample SAMEA3991482, study PRJEB22521) | metagenome | biome: anthropogenic terrestrial biome; feature: sewage plant; material: raw primary sludge | place: Sweden | collected 2012-09-26 | reverse complement strand
AAAACTGGATAGCATAACGGGCTTGAGATTAGGACTGCCAACAGAGGAGCAATGGAAATATGCGGCACGGGAGGAAACGTTATAGCCGAGGCTCAAGATATGCTGGGAGCAACGATTCCAGTAAGGTGGCCTGTGGGCTATGGGAGCCTCTTCACCCGGTAGGCGGAAAAGTCCCGAATGAGCTGATGCTGTATAATATGAGTTGACAGAATGGTGTTGTAATCCGAATGTCTTATCGTATGGCAATTCGCAGGATACATTATTGCGTTAAGCGAAAATGGCCAGAGGAGGTGCCGTTGATGTCTTTGCAACGTTGTACAGAGTGTCTGCCCGGCTTTTTTTATATCCAGTTTACTCATGGCCTGCTTTGCGAGGATCAGGCCTGCGATTGATGTGTCCCTCTTTTGATAACAAATAGAGAGAAATGTATGTTTTGGATATAAGTTTATCGCACAATGTATATCCTAATTTATTTCTTTGACACACCGTTTCCTTTTTGCTGGCAATGTCCATGGCATCCGCCGTTGCAGCAGCTGCAAGCGTTGTCTTTGCCTTTGTAGATGCGGTAAGCCTTGCGAATGATGATGGCAACCACTGCAATGCCTATGCCTGTGACGATAATCTCTTGTATCATGGCGTGTTCGTGTTATGTATAGTTGCTGTCAGTATAGTTGAAACTCAACCCAGCCCAACCAGCAATCCCAGATGATAAACGGCAAAAGTGACTGTCCATGCAAGTATGCAGGTGTAAACGGCACTCAGCAGCGCCCACTTCCAGTGTCCCGATTCGTTCTTGATGGCGATGAGTGTGGCGATGCACGGAAAATAGAGCAGTACAAATATCATGAAGCAGAAGGCAATAAGAGGCGAATAGACAGGCATGCCGCCCGGTGAGTGTGCTGTCTGTAGCCGTTGCGAAAGAGCCTCTTCCGAATCGGAATTACCCGTGTAGAGTACGGTGAGGGTGCTCACCACAACCTCTTTGGCCACAGCCCCCGTGAACAGCGAAATGCCCATTTGCCATGAAAATCCCAAAGGCTGAATGAGAGGCTCGGTAGCCCGTCCCAGTTGCCCGATGTATGAGTTCTCTTTCTGTTGTTTGGCCGCAATGCCAATGGCGGTCTCTCCCTGCGCGTTGCGGATAGTGTCTTGCGCTGTGGGGTGTGACTTCATTGATTCATATTGGGTATCTCGCGGAAAATACTCCAGAAACCATACCGCTATGGTGGCGATGAGGATGACCCCTCCCATCTTCTTGAGATATTCCTTGGTCTTCTCCCATACATGTATCAGTACCGACTTGCCAGTAGGCATCCGGTAAGGGGGCAACTCCAGCACAAAAGGAGCCTCGTCCTCCTTGAAATATTTTCGGAATATCTTGGCAAAGATGATGGCCATAATCACCCCGATGAGGTATAGCGCGAACAGTACCAGACTGCCGTGATGGGGAAAGAAGGCCGCGATGAGAAGCAGGTAGATGGGCAGACGGGCGCTGCACGACATGAAAGGAAGTACCAGCATGGTAATCAGACGGCTTTTGCGGCTCTCGATGATGCGGGTACCCATGATGGCTGGCACGTTACAGCCAAAACCCATGATGAGCGGAATGAACGATTTGCCGTGCAGCCCCATTTTGTGCATCACTTTGTCCATGATGAAAGCCGCGCGGGCCATATAGCCGGAATCTTCCATGAAAGAGATAAAGAGATACAATATGAGAATATTGGGCAGAAATACGATGACGCCGCCCACGCCGCCCACAATGCCATCGACCACTAAATCCTTGAGTACCCCGTTGGGTAATGTGGTTTTCAGCAGCTCCGAAAACCAGCCTACCAGCGAGTCAATCCATCCCATAGGGTATTTGCCCAATGAGAAGGTGCACTCAAACATGATTCCCACAAAAAAGAGGAAGATGGGGAAACCAAGGTATTTGTTGGTGACAAACTTGTCTATCGTTTTTGTGAGCTTTCGGTCGTCCGTCTTGTTGATGACCAGCGTCTCGGTGAGGGCACCCGTTATGAATCCGTATTTCGCGTTGGAGACGGCCGACTCGGCATCCTCTTTCAGCTCTTTCTGAATGCGGGTCTGCTCCTCCTTCTGCAATTCAAATATCTCATGCGCGTTTTCCATTCCTGCCAGTTGTTCGGCAACCTCCTTGTCCCCCTCAATCAGCTTGATGGCAAGGAAACGGGTGGAAAAGCGTGCGCGAATGGCCTTGTCCTTTTTTATCACAGCTTGCAGCCGTGCAATGCTATCCTCAATCACGGGTCCGTGGTTGATGTGGATGTGGTGTACCACCTCATAGATTTTCTGGTGAGTCTCCCCCTCGACAGGATGATGCTTGTCAGGGTTGTTTTCATACTCCTTCAGAAATTTCTCCTTGTTGATTTCTCCGTTTCCCGTGATGAAGTTGTAACCCTCATACACATTGATGACAACATGAAACAGCATATCTATTCCCTTGCCTGACCGGCTGACGGTAGGTACCATGGGCAATCCGAGCAACTTGGCCAGCTGCTCATAGTCCAGTTTGTCGCCTTTGGCTTGTAAGTCATCAAACATATTGAGGGCCACCACCATTGGCATATTCATATCGATGAGCTGCGTGGTGAGATAAAGGTTGCGCTCCAGATTGGAAGAATCCACCACGTTTACAATCACGTCGGGCGTCTCGTCAACAAGGTTGTTGCGCACATAGCGCTCCTCAGGTGAGTAGGAGGTGAGAGAATAGGTGCCAGGCAAGTCGACCAACACAAACTTGTATCCCTGAAATTCAAATCGGCCTTCTTTGGCCTCTACGGTGACACCGCTGTAGTTGCCTACATGTTCTGACGAGTTGGAAATGAAGTTGAACAGACTGGTTTTTCCACAGTTAGGATTGCCTACCAAGGCCACTCTTATGGTTTTTTCTTTCTCCTGCAACATCTGTTGCCGTAGCTCGTCCTCGTTCAGCACCCCATGATATTCATTCTCCTGTTCGGTCTGTTTGAATTCCTCCTCGTTCAGAATCTCTATCATGGAGGCCTCGCTCTTGCGTAGCGACACGTTGTAGCCCATTACCTGATATTCCACAGGGTCTTTCAGCGGTGCGTTGAGAATGGCTTTCACATTGGCGCCCCGCACGAATCCCATTTCTATAATCCTTTTTCTGAAACTGCCGTTGCCAAGCACTTTCACAATGTAGGCTTTTTCACCTGTCTGTAGTTCTGATAACCTCATACGCTCGTCTGTTATGGCTACTGACTGCAACCCAGTCAGCTTATCATGCCTTATTTTTTGCAAAGATATTTATTTGTGGCGTATCTTTTGATGCTATTTAGAATTATTTTAAATAAAGTATTTACTTAAAAATATTAGTCGCTTATTGTCAGTTGCTTGAGTCTGTAATTTAGAATAAGACAGAAGAGAGGGGGAGAAACGGCAAGCCCTGGCGCCAAAGGACGTCAGGGCTTGCTGTTATGTTTTTCTAAAATGAATTAGACTGTCATTTGCTTATTTGGGGTCATAACCCCACTTCATGTAGATGGAACCGAAAGAGAATCCGGCGCCAAAGGTGGCGCAGACAATGTTGTCGCCCTTCTTGATAGTGCCGTTATTCTGCATCTCCCAAAGGCAGACAGGAATGGTGGCAGACGAAGTGTTGCCGTATTTCTCGATGTTGACGTAAACCTTGTCGTCAGGCACCTCCAGGCGTTGGGCAACCGCCTCAATGATGCGGAGATTGGCCTGGTGAGGGATGAACCAGCGAAGGTCGTTGGCTGACAACTTGTTGCGTTCCATTACCTTGGTTGCGACATCGCACATATCGGTAACGGCATTCTTGAACACCACGCGCCCTTCCTGATAGATGAAGTGCTCATGTGCGTCAACCGTCTCGTGAGAAGCAGGTTTGGCGGAGCCACCGGCTTTCATCACCAAGTGGGAGGCGCCACTGCCATCGGAACGCATTTCGGCATCAATCAGTCCAAAACCTTCCTCGCTTGGTTCGATGAGGACCGCAGCAGCGGCGTCACCAAACAGAGGACAGGTGGAACGGTCGGTATAGTCGGTCATGAAAGACGTTTTCTCGGTAGAAACCACCAAAACCTTTTTCCGCAGACCCGACCCGATGAAACCTGCAGCCGTGTAGTAGGAAGAAAGGAACCCGGCGCAAGCAGCCTGAATATCGTAGGCTAAAGCGTTGTGGATGCCTACAGCCTCGCTGATGATGGCGGCAGTGGCGGGGAATATGTGGTCGGGGGTGGAGGTGCAGCAGATGACCAGCTCAATGTCGTCGGGATTGGTACCCGTGCGTCTGAATAGGTCCTCAACCGCCTTTATGCCCATATATGAAGCGGGATGGTTAGGGTCCTTCTCGATTCTTCTCTCTTTGATGCCTACACGGGTGGTTATCCATTCGTCGTTAGTGTCGACCATACGGCTCAATTCATCATTGGTCAGCACATACTCAGGCAGGTAGGCCCCAACGCCCGTGATTACAGCATTAATCTTTCCCATTTGTTGTAAATTGAATAGTTGCACAAAGTTACAAATAAAAAGCCCCAAATAAAATTCAGGGCTTTTTTATTCTGTCAATAACAGTGCGAGAAGTATTCCCGACTTATTCAGCCGCTGGTGCTTCCTCTTCTTTAGGCTGGATGGCCACTACACCTCTGTAGTAACCGCACTCGCCACAAACTTTGTGGTAAACATATAATGCGCCGCAATTAGGGCATACTGCCAATGTAGGTGCAACTGCCTTGTAATGAGTTCTTCTCTTAGCAGATCTTGTCTTTGACTGTCTTCTCTTAGGATGTGCCATTTCTTTATTGTTTTTTAATTGTTATTCTTTATTGTCATCATTCTTCAGTTTCCTCAGTATCTCCCAGCGGGGATCCATTGCATCTTCTCCACCTTCTTGTTCTGATTCGCTGTCGTTGTCCTCGCGTACCGTAGTTGTAGTCATTGCTGCTAGCCTCGACTCCATCTCTTGATTGCATTGCCCTTCGGGGTGCACATGCCTCATCGGTATGTTCAGCGCTATGAATTCATACATATACCAGGCGAGGTCGATGGTGTCGTCTTTCGTTGAAACCACCACCACCGTGTCGCTCTCCTCCTGGTTTTCCGTTCCATACTTTACGGTAAGATAGTCTTCGGTGCTGATGGCTTGATTCATGTCATCGAGGCATCTGTCGCAGGTAACCACCACTTTCCCCTTGATAGAGAAATCGAAGCGGAACGATTCCGGCCCTTTTTTGATGGTCACGACGGCAAGCAGGTCACCCTTCTCTATCGTCGCGTCTTTCACCATGCTGAAGAATTCATTATCCAAATGAAACTCATATCGAGTGGTGTCTTTGGACAGGTCACTCAGCTTTACGGTGTACTTATCGTTGCTTTCCATTGTTGTATGGATTGAAAAACTCTGCAAAATTATAAAATTTTACAATAAGATGCTCTCTTTTTTCTGCTTTATTTCGTTTCTTGACTGTGATTTTTAAAAAATCAGCGGAGCAGCTTGCTGTTTATGTCGCTTTCCAAGTCATCCATCTCCTCATAACCATGTGAAAGGGAAGCCTTGCCGTCGGGGGTGATAAAAAGCAAAGTAGGGATAGAAACGATGCCGAAATCGCGGGCGATGTTCTCACATTCATCAACATCTATTTTGTACACCTCTATTTTGCCTCCGTATTTTTTTGCCATGGCATCAACGTTGGGCGACATCATTTTGCAGGGGCCGCACCAAGTGGCGAAAAAGTCAATCAAGGTTGGTTTCTTCACCTTGAAAGTCCACCCACCGTTGGGATTTTTGTCTGCAATTTTGTTTGCAAAGTCCTGTTCACTCAGTTTTTGAGGTTCGCTTGAGGCATTGTCCGTTTCGGTTTGTCCGTTGTTCTGCACGTTTTCGGCTTGTTTGCTGTTGCAGGCGGTCATCATCAGCAGGGTAGCTACTGACAGATAAAATATCTTTCTGATTATCATATATTTGTCTGTTTGTTATTTTACGGTGGATGCACCCGAGCTTGCGTCGATGGCATTTTTATCGATAGGAGAACCATAGGTGGCATCTTTGGCAGGAGCATCAATCACGGCCTGGATGTCACATTGGTGGGTTACTATCGGAGCTTTGGCGAATTCGGTGACGTTGTAGTTCTTGAGCAGGTAGTCGTCGTGGTGAGGGTCCTCACGAGGAATGACAAAAGGTTTGTAGGCCTTTCCTTTTCTGTCGAAGTAGGCAAAGTAGGGGCGGGCATAGTTGCCATCCTGCCGGCGGGAACTGACCACAATCCAGCGGCCGTTGCCCGACCAGTCGTGATAACTGTCGGCTTCGGTGGGGCTGTTCACCTCTGCCAGATTCCGGCAGGCGCCGGTACGTGTGTTCAGCAGATACAAGTCGGCTGACTTATGGGTCTGATGGGCGACACCATAGTTGGCACGGACAAACAGCAGATAACCATCAACCGACATCTTGGGAAAGCAGGCACTGTGATGTGTGGATACCGCATCATAAACCAGCTCACGTTGTCCCCATGTCTTGTTGGAGGCGTTGAACTTCATTCGGTAAATGTTATAAAGCAAATGTTTGAAGTCGCCCGTTTTTTCCATCATTGAGTCAGAGGAGGCAAAGTAGAGATATTGCCCGTCGGCTGACCAGCAGGGGGTTGATTCCTGTTTGTCTTTGGTCTTGCAGATTGCGGTGATTTCATTCTTCTTGATGTCGTATAGCACGAGGTCGGAGTAAAGGTCGAACTGCTCAATCTTCTGAGGGTCGTATGACATGAACTGCTGTTTGATGACATTGGAAGAGAATGCAATGAATGGCAGAGAAGGATGCCAAGCTGGATAAACGGTGCCGGCATACATATCGCCTGCTTTTGTGTTGATTCGTTGTACCTTTCCGTTGTAGGTGAGAATCAGACCTCCATTAGGTCCACGATAGTAGAACAGCTTGTTCTCTGGGTGATTTGGCTGAGTGGAGTGGCAGTTGACACATTTCTGGCTGCGGAGGCTCGGATCCTTATGTCCTCTGTGATTGGTGAAAATAGTAGTCTCTTCGCCCGTCTCCAGATTATATTGGTAAAGGCCCAATTCTCCACTGCCCATATACGAAGGCTCAATCAACCGATAGGTGAGATAAGGGTCGATGCTGTCGGGTGCCACCATATTGGTGAATGGCCTGTAGTGAGACCATTGTCCGTTGAGGCTGACATAGACATCATATTTCAGCGTCTTGCCTTTGTTGGCATTGAGCATCTCCTTCCACTGTTTGAGCGGAATGCGGATATCCTTGTCGGCGCCCGTGCTGATGACGATGGGGCTTCCCACTTCAGGCTGTATGCTGACCACACATTTATCACCATCGGCATTCACCGCAAAGTTCATTGGCGCAATGTTGGGAGGAATGACCGTCTGGGTGTAGTCGGGCCATATCTTCACCTCTTTTCCGTTATTCTTGAAATCGGTGGGTACCTTGGTGCTGCAAGCCGAAAGAACCAAAATCAGTCCTGCAACTACCCATTTGCTTATAAGTTTTGTTTTCATTTTTTCTCCTCCTCCTTGTCTTTTTTCTCTTTAGGAAAAACCTTGCTGAACACGAGAAAATAACAGTAGTCGTCCTCGTAATCCTTCATGGCTTCAGCCCCCGTATCAAGGTCGTTGGCGTAAGGCTGGACAGCAGCCACGAAATTCTTGACCCGTTCAATGACATCTTTTCTGACGGGAAATCTGTTTATGGTCATGTCTCCTTTGTTGAGTGCATACAATGCCAGCACTTCCTGCATGCAAACTGGCATACTTCCTTTCTCCCTGTAGGTGTCGGAAAGGTATTGAATGTCGAGCATGAACTGGTCGGTCTGCTTGCTGTATAAGTCCATCATCAGCCTCCTTTGCAGGTTGGCTGCATCCATGGACGGATATTTGATATAAGTGTTTGGCAAATTGGATATGCCGAAAGAAATATCCTCTTTGATTTGCATGGCATTCACCAGTTTCAGTATCGGGTAGTCGTGAAACAGCAGGTCCTGATGTCCTATGTATTTTTCGTGTTCATAGGCCCATTTGCTATAAAACATGGTCTGTTTCATCAGATTGATGTATTTGCGGGCGGAGTTCATCTCCCCTTTTACCAGAGAGAACATGGCAAATCTTTTCAGCAGTCCGAAGTTGCGGCCTGAGTTTACCCAAAATTCCATATTCCACATCATGGCCTGGTTCAGCTGTGAGGAGTAGAAGTAGAGGTCGGGATAATACACTTCTATAGTCAGCATCTTGTAGGGTGACTTTATGGTGTCGTATCTGCAAGGAAAATTGAAAAGGTCGTCCATCTGATTGGTGTTGAGCAGTGCAATGTATCTGTAAGCAGCGATGCCCTGTGTCGGCTTTTTTACTTTGCGGACAGTGTTCAGCATGCTTTCCCATTCCATGTTTTCGGCCTGATGTTGCAGTGTCAATTCGGTGCGGTAGTTCTCATCGCGGAAAGAGTAGTGGTAGGTGCCGTAGCACAACAAGGCCAACATAAATACATTGATGACCATAATACGGTTGCTGAATCGGGTATCCTTGAATTTGAATACGGCTATCAGCAATATGGATAACAAGACAGCCAGCGACAGGTGATAAAGGTTGCTGAAATAGGCATCGGAAATTGGAGAAAGCATGGCCATGATGTATTTTTCCTGATAGACATATTTGTCTGTAATGAAAGGCAACAACAGCAGCAATGCGATGCCTGCAACCGATGCAATGCGGAATTCTTTCCGATTGGAAGGTCTCGTCTTTATTGCAAAAAGGAAAACTGGCAGCAGTGCAAATATGCCGATACCGAAGAATAAGAGGACGGCAATCAACAGGTTGGCTACCATTCCCCACAGTCTGTGCTCCTTGTCAATGAGCAGAAACAGCAGCGTGAGAGCCAGACTGAGAGCAGTGCCCAATTCGATGCTGACTATTGACGAGGATTCGAAATTATCGTACAGCGCATAGCCCACAGAGGTCTGTACCAGCATAATCAGCAGTGAAGGGATGAAAGATAAAAAGGCAAATGTGCCTTTAGGCGCGAACAGAATATATATCATCCGTTCAATGCCTACCAGTCCCGCGGCCAGCAGTGCCCCGCCCAAAAGAGGATGGAACAGCAGCTGTATGAGGAAACGTGAAGCGTACACCAGCAGTCCGGCGGACTGATTGATGCTCTCTTGTGCAAAGATACTGTTGCCTAAAAATAGGGAACTTGATTGCAACTTGTAAAGCAGTTCTCCGTTATACATTCCCAGAAAAAGGAACGAAAACAGAAAGAACACACCCTCGGCAATCCAATGATAGACTGGTTCAGAGGTTATGGCTGCTTTTGGCAGCTTTTCGTTCTTATTCGACATTTTATATATTTTTGTCTATTCTATATTATTCTTTTCAATCTCTTTTTTCAGCTTTTCGGTCAGACCACCGCAGGCATCCTCCAATAACGCAATCACCAACTCAAAACCAGCGGCGCCCCCATAATATGGGTCGGGAATGTAGTCGTCAGTGTATTTGGTGAAAAACTCCCTCATGGCGTGAATCTTATCAATGTGTTCTTGCGTCAGAGCTTTGTCTTTCAAATCGTCAATGTTGGAGTTGTCCATGCCTATGATAAGGTCGAACTTATCAAAATCGGCCAACGTGACAGGCCTGGAGATGGAACATACATCATAACCGTGAGCCTTGGCCGCTTGCCTCATGCGCAGGTCGGCGGGCTGTCCCTCATGCACATTCAATATGCCTGCCGAATCAATGGACAGAAAATTGCCGATGCCAGCTTTGTCGGCAACGGCTTTCATGATGGCTTCGGCAGCAGCTGAACGGCAGATGTTGCCCAAACAGACGAACAGGATGCTTGTCTTTCTCATCCCTCTTTTTTGTCGTCTCCGTTTGGCTTCTGCTCCTTGCGTCCAGGATTCACAAGATCCATATTGGTCCGTTGTTTTTCCTCCTCTTTTTTGCCTTGGCTGGCATATCGGTCCAAAAGGTCGTCTTCGTTGCCATTATCGGCAGGCGGAGCCGTAAAGAAATCGGTGAAGTTGAAAGTCTTTCCGTCGTTCTCGCTGTCAAAGTCGTTCTTTTTTCTTGTGAATAGTCCCATGATATATATATTATAATGTGTATAACGAATTATGTCAATAAAATTTATTTGCAAATATATGAATTTATGCTGGATCTACATCAGAATAAATAAAAACGGATTTGAACCTCCCCATATTCAGCGTGTTGTCGATACAGTTTTTTATAAGACCTTTTGCTTTGCCAAAATCGGCGGTGCGTTCAATCTTCAAGGTGATTTTTCTGATTTCCATGTTTTTTATACGGGTTATCACGGGCTTGTCGGGGCCATAGACACGGCTGGCAAACACGGCTCTCAGATTAGCCGCAAATTCGGCAGCGGCGTGGGTGGTCATGTCGTAGTCTTTTCCCTTTACATAGAGATATATCAGTCTGAAATAGGGGGGATAGTGAAAAGTATAGCGTTCCTCCATCTGCTGCTTGTACATGGCTGCATAATTGTTTCCTTTGACCTGCTCTATGATGGGGTGCTCGGGCAGTGAGGTCTGAATCACCACAATGCCCCTCGTGTTGTGTCTTCCTGCCCGTCCGCTTACCTGGGCCATCAGCTGAAAGGCCCGCTCGTCGGCCCTGAAGTCGGGATAGTTGAGCATCAGGTCGGCATTGAGGATGCCGACCACCCTGACACGTTCAAAATCCAATCCCTTGGATATGATTTGAGTCCCGACCAGCACATCCGTATTCCCATTCTCAAAATCAGCGATTATTTTCTCGTAATTTTTGCGAGACTTGGCCACATCCAGATCCAGCCGGGCCACCTTTGCCTCAGGAAACAGCTCGGTTACCTCCTCTTCTATCTTCTCGGTGCCCAATCCTATGGGAATAAGCGAGGCATTGCCGCAGGCAGGGCAGCGTTCTGGCATGGCATAGGTGTAGCCGCAATAATGGCAGGTGAGCTGATTGGTCGATTTATGATAGGTGAGACTCACATCGCAATTCTTGCATCGAGGTACATATCCGCACGATTTGCATTGTATGTATGGCGAGAAACCTCTCCTATTCTGGAACAGAATGACCTGCTCCTTGTTTTTGAAAGCTTCACCCATTTCCTTTATCAGTTCGGGAGTGAAGTTGAGTTGCATTGTTTTGTGTTTGATGGCCTCCTGCGTGTCAGCCACAATTATTCTGGGCATCTGAATCCCCTCATAGCGGGTGCTGAGCTCTGTATATCCGTATTTACCCGATTGAGCGTTGCAAAAAGTCTCGATGCCAGGGGTTGCCGAGCCCAACAGCACTTTAGCTCCGCACATGCTGGCCAGCACAATGGCGCAGTCGCGGGCATTGTATCGGGGTGCGGGGTCGTATTGCTTATAACTGGTTTCATGCTCCTCATCCACAATGACCAGACCCAAATTCTTGAATGGAAGGAAAATGGAGGAGCGGACACCCAGAATGACCTGGCAATGCTCGCCCTTCAGCATGTTGTTCCATATCTCCACGCGTTCGGCATCGGAGAATTTGGAATGATAAACGCACATTTGTGACCCGAACACGCGCAGGAGTCGAGTGGTTATCTGAGTGGTGAGTGCAATCTCAGGCAGCAGAAACAAGGCCTGCTTGCCCGATTTTATCACCTCTTGTATCAGATGTATGTAAATCTCAGTCTTTCCACTGGATGTCACCCCATGCAGCAGTATGGTCTGTTTGGTGGCGAACTGGCTGACAATGGATTCGTAGGCGGACTGTTGGGCAGTGGTCAACGGATGTATGGGCTCGGTGTGCAATTCTTGTTTCAGCGAGGCATTCCGTCCCACTTCCTTTTGGTAGGTCACAAATATGCGTTTGTCGGTGAGCGCTTTCAGTATGGCGGGGGCACAGCCACATTTGTCGAGAAGCTCTTTCTTATTGATTTCCTTCACCTCGGTAGCCGACAGAAAATGGGACTCGTTGAGATAGGTCATCAGCAGTTTCATCTGTTTAGGTGCCTTCTCCAACTCATCGAACAAGGCGTGCAGTTTCTCCTCATTGGTGAATTGCGGGTCGAGAGAAATCATCGTTTCCGTCTTGGCGTGGTATTTCTCTTTCAGCTCCTCGCTGATTTCCACAGCCCCCATCTCCATCAGATGCTTGACGACGGGCAGCCCGTTCTTTAAAGCAACGGCCTTGTTGAGTTCGTCGATGGTCATCGGCTTTTTGTTGCTCTCCAGCGCATCCAGCACTTCCTCCTCTTTCGGTTTCAGCTGATGGTCGGCCTCGAAGTCCTCAACGACGGTTATCACCGTCTCGCTTTCCAGCTTCAAACCCGAAGGCAGTGCCGCCTTGAATATCTCGCCAACAGTGCATTGATAGTACATGGCAATCCATTCCCAAAGTCTCATTTGACTGGGGTTGACTATCGGCACCTTGTCGAGTATCATCATTATCTCTTTAGGTTCCACCTCTTTAGGTTTCTCCGTGTTGATATGGTAAACCAAAGCGGTGTATGTCTTTTTGTTGCCGAAAGGGACCACCACGCGGGTTCCAACAGTCACCTCCTCCTTAAACTCATCGGAGACAGCGTAAGTATAGGCATTTGACAGTGTCAAGGGCAATATGACATCAATATACATCATTTGTTCATCAGTCTTCTTAAATCAGCGATTCCATTTATCTCGGTAGATATCTCGCCCAGCCATCCAGCCTGCTGGAATGTTCCCGACTGAACTTTTACGAACCGTATGCTTGCAAGTTTGACGTGACGACCATCGGCATCAATGGCACTGTCAATTTCCACCACATTCCCTTTCAGGTTGCAGTCATAATCCTTGGCCAGATATCCGTTTCCTGCGGTTCTGTCGGGGGCCGGTCCGTTCTCAGCATATCCATATCTGAATCTTTTTTGATAAACAGCCCAGTATTGTTGTCCAGAGGTCTGTAACGTGTTGAAGTAGGCGTCAGGTAATCGGGTGCCACAGAAAGAGACGCTATCAGCCGTTTTTTTCCACCACCATTTGCTGGAATTGGGCAGGACTCCGGTATTGCCCAGAACGTCTCTCCAAGTCACATTCGCGCTGTCGTTGGCCGGCTTGTAATAGGTGACGCCGTAGTTGCGCAGACAGTCGGCCGAATCCGTCTCGCTGCCTTTTATCTCGTACCACTTGTCGTCGGGCAGTCCGTTGCCATTGGCATCCTGCATCACATATATGACACCCGGTTCCGGAGAAACTGAGTATTTGCAGAGCACTATCAAATCGGCATCCTCTCCATTCTCAACATCATGGTTGAACCCCGCAATGATGTATCCGCCCCAGCCACCCAGCAAAACATTATGGTCAGCGTTCCCTGCCATGGAGGCGGGGTCCGATAGAATGGCGATGTGCTGACCAGGTCCGTATTGGTAGTCGAAAACAGAAGAAACAAAGGCGTTGCTGCTGGCGGAAGAATCAGAATCTGTCTGAGCATCGTCCGTCTTGCTGCATCCCGAAGAGAGAGCCATACCTAATATATAAGGTATGGCGAAAAGAAGAAAAGAAAAACGTTTCATCATATCGCAAATTTACGAATATTTTATGGTTGAATACAGCGTGATATTATTGTTTTAGAAAATGAATAAAGGAGGGGCATTTGCAAAGAGTCGGTCAGAGATAGGCCAGTCCCAAGAGTCTGTCCAAGTTTTTTTTGCTGTACTAAATATATTTTGCTCCGAAAGTGCGATTTTTATTGCATAAATCTTTATATTTGTCGTAATTTTTTTTGGACTGTATTCGATAAATTAATTAATAATAATCACAAACATTTAGTAATGAGGACATTTCTATTATCATTATCACTGTTTTGCGCTGCCACATTGACCTCTATGGCAATAAAGGTCAAGGGAGTGGTGAAAGATGCCGGCGGAGCACTGCCAGGCGCCAGCGTATCAATTAAGGGTACCCATGTTGGTACTGAGTCTGATGATGAAGGTAATTTCGAGATTGAGGCCAAGCCAGGTGCCACTTTGATCATCCAGTACTTGGGGTATGAAGACAATTATGCCACTGTACCAAAGAATGGTAAATCTTTGGTCGTAAAAATGAACTCGGTCGACCGCGTACTGGGAACAGTAACTGTTACAGCCCAGCCTTATGGTGGTGTCGGAGGCTCTACTGGCGCGACTTCTACATTGGGAGCCGACAAACTGAAAACGTCGACTGGAGCATCAATCGACAACGCCCTTCAGGGTCGTGTGGCTGGTGTGCAGGCAGCGTCAACATCTGGTCAGCCAGGAGCCCCAGCCAACATCCGTATTCACGGACAGGCTTCTTTGACCGGCTCGGGCGACCCATTGTATGTAGTAGATGGAATGCCTATCGGTGGTGGAACTGACAAGACAGCCAGTTCAAACCCATTGGCATCAATCAACCCAGCCGACATCGAGTCGATGGAGGTGTTGAAGGATGCATCGGCTACCGCCATCTATGGTTCACGTGCAGCCAACGGTGTCATCATCATCAAGACCAAGAAAGGTAAGGCAGGTGCCACCAAGATTTCTTATGATGGAAGTTTCTCAGTATCTCAGTTCACCAACCGTTACAATATGATGAATCTGAAAGATTATGCTGCATTTACCAGCAATTCTCAGATTATTCATGACCGTGACGCACAGCCTGATCAACTTAATGCCAATTCATTGGTGTTGGGTGAGGGAACAGACTGGCAGGATGAACTTTTCCAGTCAGCTATCGGCCACAGCCACCAGTTATCAGTAAACGGTGGTAGCGACAATACCCAGTATAACATCTCCCTCGGCTATACCAGCCAGGATGGTGTTATCATCACTACCGACTACGAGCGTATCAATGGCCGTATGTCAATTGATTCTAAAATCAAGCCATGGTTGAAGATGGGAATGAACATGGGCGTATCCCGTCAGAACATGACCAAGGCAGCCAACATTATTGATACCAAGGCCAAGCAGAGTGGTGCCTCTTGTGTCTCTTTCAAAGAGACAGATGAAAACATCATTCTTCAGACTTTGCTTCAGTTGCCTTCTGACTCTCCATACAATTTGGATGGCTCCGTTTCTGGTCCTGAAACCGACCAAGGTGTGAAGATGAACCCTATCGCTCAGCTTCATCAGTCTCCACTGAAACGTCATGAAACAAATATCCTGGGTTCCACTTATTTGGAACTTACCATCGCAAAGGACATCACATGGCGTAATGAGTTGGGTATAGATATGACCAACGCCGATGACTCTTATTATCAGCCTTCATATAATTATGGTGGTTTGAGCAAGAGTGCAGAAAATGCCACTCTGGACAAAGGTAACTATAGCAACAGCTCAATGCGTTTGAGCTCTTATGCCAACTACAATCATACATTCGCAAAACGTCACAGAGTAAACTTGATGCTCGGTGCCGAGGCCAACGAGTACAATTGGGAAGGCAATGTATATGACTATAAAGGATTCTCATCAAATGCCATCTCTACCCCTAACTTGGCTTCTTCTTCTACACTGACAACTTACTACAAGGGTAGCGGCTCAATGGCCTCTTTCTTTGGCCGTGTAAACTATAGCTTGGATAGCAAGTATGATTTGTCAGCTACCGGCCGTTATGATGGCAGCTCCAACTTTGCCGATGGCAACCAGTGGGGCTTCTTCCCATCAATCGGTTTGGCTTGGCGTGTAAGCAGTGAGAAATTCATTTCTGGCAACGACAAATTGAGCAAGGCCATCACCGACCTCAAGTTGCGTGCCGGTTATGGTGAGACTGGTAACTCTAACTGTCAGCCTTCTCACATTGCCTATGTGTCCAAATGGACAACAACTTCCGGCTCTTACGATTTGTTCAAGTATAACAACTATACGAATGCAGATTTGAGCTGGGAGACCAACAAACAGTATAACGTAGGTATGAACTTGGGTTTGTGGAACAGAATCAACCTTACAGTTGATGGATTCTACAAGAAGAATGATGACTTGTTGTTGAAGCCAGAGTTGCCAGCTTACGTAGCACCTACCGATGGTGGATGGGAATATCTGAATACCGCTTATGTAAATGCAGGATCTATCGAGAACAAGGGTGTTGATATCTCTTTGAGCACAACCAACATCACCGACTCAATAGCAGGAATGCAGTTCCAATGGACCAGTGACCTTTCATTCTCATTGGTTCGCAATAAGGTAACCGATTTGGGTTCGTCAACCGAGGCCATTACTGAGAGTTCTGACCCAAGCGGTGTTTACCGTATGTTCTCAACCAACATTGAAATCAACCGTTCTATTGTAGGTGAGGCTCCTGGTCGTTTCTATGGATACAAGACCAATGGAATCATCCAGAATACAGCTGATTTGGAGGCTTATGAGAAAGAGACAGGCCGTACAGCTAACGTCGGTGACGTTAAATATGCAGCAGAAAAGTCATTCATTGGTGATCCGAACCCTGATTTCACTTGTGGTTTGGGCAACACCTTCTCTTGGGGTCCATGGTCTTTGAATGTACAGTTGTCAGCTTCTTATGGCAACGACGTCTACAACTTGGTTCGTATGCGTCTTGAGTCAATGACCGACAAATGGGTCAACCAGACTAGCGATATGATGGATTTTGCCCGTGTTGAGAATGGACAGGTAGTCAATTCCAATACATCAGTGCCACGTTCAGAGTATACCAAAGACTCAAATGGTAACGGCAAGACTGTTTCAGACCGTTATGTAGAAGATGGATCATTCATCAAGATTCAGAATATCTCATTGTCATACAACTTGCCAAGCAAATATTGCAGCAAGATTAAAGTTGACAACCTTCACGTGAGTGCAGGCGTTTCAAACGTTTACACATTCACCGACTATTCTGGTTACGATCCTGAGAACCCAGGCAGTGCCATCCGTCAGGGCGTAGATGAGGGTCGTTATCCTTCACCACGTACCTACTCAGTAGGCTTAGGTTTCAATTTCTAATGTATAAAATAAAAGGTTAATAATAAATATGAAGCTTTTCAAATTAATTCCAGCTGTCGTACTGGGAGCTTTGACGCTTTCTTCCTGTAGCGATTTCTTGCAGAAAGACTCAAAGGACAGCCTAGAAGTTGATCAGTATTTGACAAGTGAGGACAACTTGAAGTCTTTCACTTATCAGTTGTATGGTCCGTACACATGGAACACCTACGAGACAAAGTTCTCATGGTGTGCGAATGAGTTGACAGTAGGTAACGTTTATCACAACTATGGTGATGAAGGAGCCTTCTTCTTCTTGAACTTTGACAACACCAATGCCCAGCTGCTTGATGGTTATCAGGGCTTGTATGGCGTGATTGGCCGTTGTAACATGATTATTAACGAGATGCCATCAACAGCCAAGGCCAATGGAATTTCTGATGCCGCAATCAATCGTGCAAAGGGTGAGGCTTATATGTTCCGTGGTATGGCTTACTTCCTGCTGACAGAGTATTGGGGTGAGACCTACATCGTGTTGAATAATTCCACCGACATAGCTAACGACAATTCATTCAATGTGCCAAAGGCCAGCCGTCGTTGTCTTTATGCCCAGATTGAGAAAGATTGGAATCAGGCTGCTGAGTTGTTGCCAGCTGACCGTTGGGGAACCAATGGCGAACGTGCAACCAAGGCCTCTGCTTATGGTATGTTGGCCAAGTTGTATTTGACAATGGCATCTGCCGCAACTGCCAATTCAGCTGCAAATGCAGCACATCCATTTACTGCAGAAAAAACCGATGTTGAGTATTACGGATTGTCGAAGACCTACGCAGACAAAGCCCTTGATATCAATAATTTCATGGAGTCAGGTTCTAATTTCGAGAATATATTCTGGCCTAAGACTTTCAGCAAGGAGGTTCTGTTCTCATTGCATTTTGAACAGGGTCCTTATGGTGCAGGTTCCAGCCGTCAGGTTCATTTTGCCCGTTCCAAGTATTTGGATGGAGGCGATGACTACTACGGAGGAGAAAAAGGTCTGACGGTAACTTTGTTCAACTCTTTTGACAATAGTGATGTCCGTAAGGTTGCCACCTCTTATTTCACTTTGCAGGATAACGATAAGGTTACAACTGACCGTAAGCCAGGTTACAAATTGTATGATGGTTCTACTTATTACTATTATTACAATCCTAACAAGTCTTTCGGTACCAACAAACAGCCTTTCGGTGCAGAACCAGAGGGTCCGGTATTGAACCATTGTCGTAAGTTCGTTTATTCAATTCCATTGACCAACAAGTTCTCTGCTCCACTTTCTATTCCATTCCTTCGTGTCCCAGACCTTTATTTGATGAAGGCAGAGGCAGAGAAGGCATTGGCTACGGGTGGTGCTGATGTTACCAAAAAGACCACTGCAGGTGATGAATATATCAACAAGATTCGTGAACGTGCAGGGTTGGGTGACATTACAAATGCAGATGGTGTGGCATTGTATGATACGGATCCTGAGACTTCTATGTCGTACACTTACAATAATGGAACCAAGGAAGTTACGGTTTCTTGTCCTACATATAGTGATACCTATGATTTGCTGGAGGAACGTCGTCATGAGTTTGCTCTTGAGTGTCAGAACTGGTTGGATTTGAAGCGTATCTATTACAGAAATGCAAATAATGCCGTTGAGTTCTTGAAGCATGAGGATCGTGGTTATACTTATGGAGTTGCACTTGGCAATTCTTATGCTACCCAGCGTAGTCAATATGAGCGTCAAGCCTTGATAAATGCAGTAGATCCGACTCAGACAAAGGAGACACCAATTGATGTAACCAATGTTGAGTGGTTCTTCCCACTGCCATCTTCTATCGCTGTCAGAGGAAGCAAGACTGTTTTTGATGATATCGATAAAATCAAAAATGGCTCATACGAGTATTAATAAATTGTTTTAAATCATTTCGGACAAAAATGAAAAAAAATATAGTTTTATTAGCGGCTATCTTTGCTGCAATGATTGCTTTTACATCCTGTGACGATGTCACCGATTGTGGATGTGAATGCGCTCAGCCGATAGTCAACCGTGTCGAGTTGCTCGACTCGGCGGGTATTGACTACTCGAACAAGTCAATCCCTGCAGGTACACCTATCGTTGTGATGGGTGAAAATCTGGGAGATGTTGTTGCTGTTAAGTTTGGAGACCAAACCGCAGACTTGAAGCCTGCTTACCGTACGGAGAATACATTGGTGTTCATCGTTCCTACAGTTTCCAAGTCTTGTCAAGGTACTCTTATTACCAGCTCATGCCCTAATGGCTACGCCCAGAGCAAGCTGAGTGTGGTTGTAGGTGCACCTACTGCCTATATGTTCTATAATGAGTTCGTTCCTGACGGAGAATATCTTAAAGTCAAGGGTAATTCATTCGTAGGAGATCAGCTGGAAGTTGATTTCGTGGGCAAAGATGGATCTGCAATCGCTGTATCAGGTGATAATCTGGTAAAGAAGGGTGATGATGGTACTGAGTTGTGGGTAAAGGTTCCCGAAAATGTTGCTGAATCACATCCTGTAACATTCAAGAACAATGCCGAGGGCAAGTCTACCGTGTCTAAAATTTATTTCCGCGATACCCGTAATATGTTGATTGACTTTGATAATAATGTAGATCGTGCGTATGCTACCGGTATTTATAAGAAGAACAAGGCAGGTGACGAGTATAGTATTGCAGACAGCTCATATGATGGAAACAAGTTGACAGATTTGATTCCTGCCAATTATTCCACAGCCAAGTCGGGTGTCAATTCTTATGGATTGTTTGACCCTACAGACTGGACGGAAGTTGCTTATGCACCGAATGTAAATAGCACATTGGTTCCTAATTCTACTGTGTTCGGCTGCTTTGCCGATAGCTCTAACCAGAATTATGGAAACTATGTACTCAAGTTTGAGGTATATGTTCCTGAGTCAATGCCTTTGGATGGTGTGGTACTAGCTATTGGTTTTACTTCTGATTATGAGCGAACTATGGGAACATTCCGTAGTTATTGTGCAGCGTTGAACTTTAATGAAATTAGTTGGGACAAGACACCTGGTGCTACGGGGTGGACTAGATCGGAAGAGCACACGTCTGAACTCCAGTCAC
>OCVT010000280.1_pt1 | contig 20173 bp, 19 predicted proteins | sample 1539111 | NCBI WGS metagenome assembly OCVT01 (sample SAMEA3991482, study PRJEB22521) | metagenome | biome: anthropogenic terrestrial biome; feature: sewage plant; material: raw primary sludge | place: Sweden | collected 2012-09-26 | reverse complement strand
ATTTCTGATTCGGGTTTGTACTCTAAACTAACCACATCTGTGGGGCGATCAATGCCTCGATATTCCAAATTTACTTCATGCACACGGGCATTATCTACAAATGTCACAGCCATTTCTTTATTTTGTTTACCGATTTTTTTAGCTGCAAATTGGAGCAATTCTATGATTTGTTCTTGCATTTTCACAGGAACTTTTCCTGTTTCATCTACCATTTCAATATACATCTTATTACATTCCTTCTATACAAGTCCATTATACCACAAAAGGGAATAAAGCAGATTTTTATAGTTTAATGATTACAAACCATCGTACTAAAGGGTAAGTCAGTATGGCTCGATAGGATAGGCTGAATGTCTTTGCTGATTTTACGAGCGTGGGAACATATCCATAGCCTTTTCCGTTGTTTAGTCGTTTGTGGAAACATATCCATAAAACTGAAATTTTAGCGTTCTTTTTCTATTTCTGCAATTTGATGCACAATCTCAGAAAAACCTTCTGAATCAGACTCTAATAATCCATGTGTCATATTTTCCATTATAAACATCTGTTTATACGGTGCATTTACTTCTTCGAAATATTCTTGTGCCAATTTGTAATTCGTTTGATAATCTTTATCACCGTTTATATTATAAAAAGGCACTTGATATTCAACTTTATCCTTAAGTGAAAAGCTTGCAAATTCATCAGAAGAATAAAAATCCAAATAGGTGCTCATATCTGTATTTAGGAATTGAATCCAATCGCTAACGGAATAGTATGGATTAAATACTATCGTTGAAATCAAATTGTAATCAGCACCATTTGCCATCATATCATAGCCATATTTTTGCATAATCTTGTTTTTGACAGAAAAATGTTCTACCGTCTCATTATCTGGTGTCAACTGTTCTACCAAATTCAGCATTTCCTCATCATTTTGTGCCCATATATAGGCTTCTTGTTTGAATGCTTCTTCATTCTCCAAGCAATCTACAAGTTGCCCTGCTCCAATAAAACATTCATAATACTCCGGGTATTCAAGCACCAAATTTGCCCCATATATACTTCCCCAAGAATGTCCTAATATGGTCAATTTATCCTTTGATAGATAATCCAATACATATTCTGTAACTTCTTTCCCGTCAGTTAAAAACAAGTCCTTTGTCAAAGTAACATCCTTCTGCTCTATGTTATAGCTTTTCCCACAATTACGCTGGTCCCAAGTTACTATCGTATATACATCTGCCCATTTTCTTGTAATCACATAATCCAAATGACTTGTTGAAGACCCGGGCCCTCCATGTAAATATAACAAGACTGGGTTATCTATATCCTCTCCATAGATACTAATCCACTGCTTTGTCCCATTAACATCAATATACATCGACTCATTGATACCACCAGCAGGAGTTTGATTATAGATAGCCTTTCCGATTGCTCTAACTAAAAAGAACACCGTAAGCAATGATAAAATCACTACTGCTATCCATTTAATAATTCTAAAAATTTTGCATTTTTTCTTCATCTTCTCACCACCAAATTCAAATTTTCCGCTTACGCTACAGGCGGGTCGAAATCCTCGTCCGTACACTTACGGATGATTCTCTTTGTTTTTTCAATAGGTAGAGGCACATTTTCTTCACTGAAATACTCAATATTCACTACCTCTACAACCGCCTCATGGTTATCCTTACCTGCAGGCACAAGCACGAAGTCACCAATTTCAATGCTATCATCATCTGTCAGATAATAATAACTCTTGTAACCTTCATCAAAAGTAACGCTGCAAAAGATGTATTCTGATTTGCGCCGTTTTACTTTGCCATAAACTGATGGGTCAAGTATTTCTCCTAAACCATAGAAACGAATGAAGTCAAACACCGTTTCCGCAAAATCTGCGAAGTCCTCCGGCAGACCGTTTTTATCGTAGCTACCCGCAATGGTACGGCTCGGATTTTTCTTATACTCGATGGTTATTGTATAATCCTTGGTTTCGTTTGGTGTATCTATTACATCATCAGGATTTCCTTCGATGTGACTAAACAACTCTTCTGCATCAAAATTCTCAAGCAGACTCTCGATTCCGCCTTCGATTTCATACTTACGTGAAACCTTACATCCTGTACCGATATTCTGAATATGCTCTAATGTTTCCGTTTCTCTGTCGATAAACAAATGCTCGGTATAATCCCAGGTTACAAATTTCCAATCTGCATCTTCCGGTTTGTGTCGTGGTTCAATTTTTGTCAGCCTGTGGTAATCTAAGGTGACTTTTGTTATCACATCCGGTTTGCAGTTTCCATCAAACACATACAAATCATCCATACCCACTGTATCACGGACGAGGTCGGATAAATCTTTACCTTCATAGTCGAAGTCGGCACACAGAGAGCCTCTGAATTTGTATGTCATTCCTTCAGAATTGGTCAGTTCCATAACCCAATCACCAATATCTGTAGCGAAAACTTCCATATACTCATTGCCAAAATAAGCTGCAATCGCATCAAACAGCTTGTTCGTGGTATCTTTGTCTATCTTGAAGTTTTCGCTACAGATATTTCTGATTCGGGTTTGTACTCTAAACTAACCACATCTGTGGGGCGATCAATGCCTCGATATTCCAAATTTACTTCATGCACACGGGCATTATCTACAAATGTCACAGCCATTTCTTTATTTTGTTTACCGATTTTTTTAGCTGCAAATTGGAGCAATTCTATGATTTGTTCTTGCATTTTCACAGGAACTTTTCCTGTTTCATCTACCATTTCAATATACATCTTATTACATTCCTTCTATACAAGTCCATTATACCACAAAAGGGAATAAAGCAGATTTTTATAGTTTAATGATTACAAACCATCGTACTAAAGGGTAAGTCACTATGATAGCAACAGGAAAAATATCATTGCCATTATTGAATCCAATATGGACGAACTGACTGAGTTGGAACAAGAAATTTGCCCGCTATTTCACGCAATTGGATCCTGTTGATCAGATTTAACATTGGAGTTCACTACAGCCACTCTTCACGTTTTCACCATCTGCACTCTCACGATTCGCTAAAAAATGCGGTTTCTCAGGTTATAGAGAATTTGTTTTCACCTATCAAAAAGATCACCAGTGTTTGTTAAAACATTTCGACCATATTCAGCGTAGCCTAACTAAGAAAGTCTTGATTGATTATGATCAAATATTGGCAGCTACCAATAACCTAGTGGATGAAGAAAAGCTAGAAGAAATTGCAAAATTAATTGACAACAGCAAGCGCGTCTACTTCTATGGGATCGGTAGTTCCTGTAAACCATAATTCCGAACAATTCATACCCGCTAGACCTGCTGGTTTTTAATCAATTGATAATACGGTTGAATTTGATCATATAAGGTATCATCTACATCAAAAATTAAAGCTTTCATGTACAATTTCTTTCTGGTCTATCAACTTATTTCGCCGATTTTTGTTTTTCATGCAAATTGAATAAATTCTTCACCCTTGTGTAGCTTTCTTCCTCACCAACAAAATAAATCAAATCATCCTTTTCCAATGTTTGATACGGACTGGGAGCAATTAGCAAGTCTTCATTTCTTTCTATCCCTACTATCACAGCTCCTGTATGATGCCAAACTCGGATTTCTGTTAATTGTTTCCCCAACAAGTCAGAATCCGAGGTCAACTTTAATCCATATGGTTCAAGGGGATACTTTTTTTGGACACGCTTGGTCTGATCTAGGTAAATAGAAACCATACCACGTAATTCTTTCAGCATGAGCTCCTGTTGATCCATTTTCTCAAGAATTCGATCTTTCTGCGTAACCAATGAGTTGGTCATTTCAAAATTATCCAAAAAATCTTGAGCCTTTTCTTTGGACAAGACAATGGCTCCACTACCGTGTTTGACGGAAACAATATTCATATCAGCCAAGATATTTAAAGCTTTCCGAGTTGTTTCAGGAGAAACACCAAACATACTGGCTAATGTAGAACGAGATTTGATTCGTTCACCCACTTTATACTCCCCGCTCACGATTCTTTGAGCAACTCCAACTGCAATTTGCTGATATTTTGATGTTTTTACCATTTTACGATTTGGCATTTTTTTTGTTCTCCTTTCACAAACTGAAAAAGAGCGAGATGCTATCATCTCACTCCCATCGTCTAGCTAGATAACACATCTTTTACCTAGCTAGTTGTCTCTTATCGCACGAAAATGTGTACGTGATTATTGAACACGTGATGATTCAAGTTTATCTTTTACCACTTCTGTTTGAGTCGTGACGAAATCGCCAGCTTTACTAGCTTGATTGCCTATCACCTCACCTGTAGCTTGAGTAGCACTAGCTACACGATCTTGTAAGGTCACAGATTCTGCCTCAAACTCTTCACGTGTCTTTATATCCACGACTTCAACATTGACTTCAACCACTTCCAAGTGAGTCATTTTCTTCACTTCTGTACCGATAATAGACTTCATTGTTTCGACGATTTCAGGAATATCTTTTCCATATTCTACCACAATTTTCAAATCCGTTGCAACTTGTTTGCTACCGACTTCTACATTAATACCTTCTCGGACATCTGAGCTATTGATCAATTTATTTTTGATATCTGTGAAAAATCCACCACTAATTGACAATAAACCTGGAACATGTTGCAAAGCGTGACCAACCATTTTTTCAATGACCTGATCTGCGTATGTCACTGTTCCCTTTATCAATGTTTGTTCTACTTCTGTAATTTTCGCCATGAGTAATACCTTGCTTTCTTTTTTCGTAATCCTTACTTATTGGAATTCTTCAATCCATCAAGAGCGCCTTTTACAGTATCCTTTGCATCAGCTAAGATGGAACCAGCTTTTCCTGCTAATTCTTCAACCTTACCTTCATTTTCCAAGTGTTTATCTCCAGTCACTTTACCAGCAACTTTCTTTGCTGTTCCAACAAATTCATCTTTTTTTGCATTCAATTTATCTACTGACATAATTTTTTCCTCCTCTATTCACTTAAATGACACGTGGTTCTTTGCCACTTGTAATGTCTTCAACACCCTTTGAAGCTTTATCTACTTGAGCTGTCGTAAATCCAACTGCGGAACTAGCAGCATCTGTAACTTTATCTTGTAAACTTACTGAATCGGCTTCATATTGTTCACGAGTTTTGATATCAACCACTTCAACGTTCACTTCAACCACATCCAAATCTGTCATGGCTTTCACTTCTGACTCAATAATAGCTTTCATATCTTTATAGATAGTTGGTAAGTGTTTTTTATACTCTGCAATAATAGAAAGGTCTACAGCAACTTGTTTTTTACCAACTTCAACGTTTACACCTGTTGTCGGCTGGTCGCTATTGACTAATTTATCTTTCAGGTTTGCGAAAAATCCACCACTGACCTCCAACAAGCCGTCTACTGACTCTAAGGCAATTCCAATCATTTTCTCAATGACTTTATCAGCATATGTTAATTCTCCACGAATTACAGAAACTTTCTTTTGTTCAGTCATATTTCATCCTCCAAAATTTTGTATTACTTTCTCAAAATATATTCTAAAATACCTGATCGTTGAACGAGAGAGCCCACCAGTGCCCCAAGTATCATTAAAAATAATACAAGCAATGTTTTAAGGAACCCAAGGGTAAGGAAAAGTACCGCCAATAAAAGACCAGTTCCAGCTCCCAAAATAGGATATTTCCAATGATTTATCTCTTTCATACACACCCCACTATTCTACCCGAGAAACCAGTCTACTCTTAGAATCTTGAATTTCGTTAACAGCAACCGAGAATTGTACTGGACGAGTTAAGCCGAAAAAGTTCTCTAAACCTTCTCGAATTTCCTGTTCCAAGTTAGACATTTGTTGAACAGCTGCAGTTCTCGAACGCATTTGTCCTACCACTTTCACCTTAAAGCGTTTCTTATATAGAGAAACATGTACTGAAGGATCAGCCATTACTCCATTTTCTGAAACAATTGATTTTACAAAACCTTCTATGGCAGATTTTTTCAATAAAAGCTTACCATTCTTTTCAACTGACAAATCAATTTCTGTATAACGCTTTGGCCACAAGAAGAATATTAGACTGACAATTAATAATGCAAGCATAAAAGTAAGTGATCCCCAGAAAAGGAATAGTGAAATTACATGATTAGATTGGTCATGAAGATACCATTGCGGTAGGAATCCTGCTACCTCACTCGGCAAAGTGACAACCTCCGAATACCGGATGGCAATTAAGCCAAGTAAAATAAACAGAGGTAATGCCACTAATACATATCCCCACTTAACTAACTTTGTCATAGGCAACTCTTTCTAGAAGGCTTACACCTTACGACCCACGAAGAAAGAAACAACTGCTACTACGATAACCGCACCTAGAATCGATGGGAAGAGTGCCATTCCTGCAAATGATGGACCCCATGATCCAAAAATTGCTTGACCAATGGATGAACCGACGAGACCGGCTACAATATTGGCAATCCAACCCATTGAGCCACCTTTATTTGTAATCGCTCCTGCGATTGCGCCAATTACTCCACCTACGATTAATGTCCAAATGAATCCCATAATAAACCTCTTTCAATACATCTAATATCTTTTAAAACTGTGTGCTTACTTCGTCTACGCCTTACGACCCACGAAGAAAGAAACAACTGCTACTACGATAACCGCACCTAGAATCGATGGGAAGAGTGCCATTCCTGCAAGCGATGGTCCCCAATGACCTAAAAGAGCTTGACCAATGGAGGAACCGACGAGACCGGCTACAATATTGGCAATCCAGCCCATTGAGCCACCTTTATTTGTAATCGCTCCTGCGATTGCGCCAATTACTCCACCTACGATTAATGTCCAAATGAATCCCATAATGTATTCTCCTTTAATTAAAAATAGTAGAAAAACCAATTTATCACTTCTAAGAGTAACAAACACTTGTTTAATCGTTCAAGTAGTTTGATTATTAAAAGTGACAACTTTTGTTTAACTTTATATTGTTAGTTTATCATTTAAGTTGGCACTATGCAAATTTTCTGCCTACTATTTTAATATTTTTTTACAAAAACAGTCTAAAACCCTTGTTTTAAAAGCCTTTTTTCTATATAATTTTTTTCATTAAACAATGTAAATTTATCGGATTGTCTAATAAATCAAATGATAAGATTGATAAAAATAAATAAATCATTTATCATTCCAATCTATTTTTCATTTTAGGTTGTCACTTTTATAAAAAAATGGTTCAAAAAAATCCAGTTGTTCCAAACTGGATTTCATAATGTAGAAACACTTTGATATTTCGAGTTGTATGACAATTCTTTCATAGTTGAATGAATAAATATATTTGGGTTGAGGATCTAAATGCCCACCTCGACTGGCTGTCTTTGCCAACTAAAGATTTTTAGTCCTTACACCCTTGCTTGAATCTCATGCATTTGAGAATAGGTGCCACCAAACGCAATCAAATCTTCGTGTTTGCCATGCTCAATGATTCGACCCTGATCCAAGACAAAGATTTGATCTGCATTTTGAATGGTAGAGAGTCGGTGTGCAATGATAAAGGTTGTTCGGCCTTCTTTCACCACTTCCATGGCATGTTGGATAATTTCTTCCGTCTCCGTATCAATATGAGAAGTTGCCTCATCCAAAATGAGGATTTTAGGATCAGAGTAGAGCGTCCGAGCAAAGGCAATCAGCTGGCGCTCTCCACTTGAAAAGGCCGCTCCCTTCTCAACTACAGGTTCATCAATCCCTTTCTCTAAACGAGATAGCATCGGCCCTGCTCCAACTTTTTCCAGGGCTTGCAAAATTCGTGTTTTGTCTGCTGTTTCCTCATTCATGGAAACATTACTTGCAATCGTTCCTGTAAAGAGATAGGGATCTTGTAAAACAATCCCCATGTGACTACGAAGGCTTTCACGAGAATAGTCACGAATATTTTTCCCATCAATCAATACGCGACCCGCCTGTGGATCATAGAAACGATAGAGGAGGTTCATAATGGATGACTTTCCAGAACCCGTATGTCCCACCAAAGCAACTGTTTCACCTTTTTCAGCCCGAATGGAAATATCTCTCAAAACTGGTTTGTTTTCTTCATAACTAAAATTCACATTTTCAAACACGACTTGACCTTGATTTACTTCCAAATCATGCTCGCTATCAGGTTCCGCCTCTTCTTCTAAAAGAGCCATTAGACGCTTACCAGTTTCAAAAGAACGAAGCATATTTGGAAATTGCTGAACCAAGGCACCTAATGCGATGAAGATTCCCTCAATGTAATTAACATAAACAAAGAGTCTCCCGGCTGTAACTCCAGGATGGCCCTTGAGAAATTGATAACCAACTACTGTCAAAATCCCTGTAATCACTAAATTTTGTAAGAAGCCACTCAAATTCCAAGTTGCGAGAGACTGAGCCCATATCATCTTGTTGTCTGCACGACGCATCTTGTCAGCAGTAGCTTCAAACTCTTGCATACTTCTTTCTTCTTGTCCAAAGAGTTGAATCAAACTAGCACCGTTCATGGTTTCATTTACCTGAGTATTCACATCACTCCTGGCATCATAGAAGTCCTTCATGGGCTTGTCAGTCATTTTTTTATATGCAAATTGAATTCCAATATATAGAGGAATCAGCAGCAACATCAGCCAACCCAAACTACGATTCATGTAGAAAAGAACAGCATATGTAAATACCAGTCGAACGAAATTGTTAAAGGCATAAACTAAAGTACCATAAAATTGAGTTCGCAGTGTCTCTGTATCATTGACAATTCTAGTTGCAATCTTCCCTGCTGGTTTATCATCAAAATATGAAATAGGCAACCGCTGCATCACATCATAGGCTTGATTTCTCAGATTTTCTGCAATCCGATTGGCACAATGCATGAGTAAGCGCATGGACAGGTAAAAACCAATGGCTCCTAGGACTGTCATCCCCATATATTGAGCTGACTGAGTCAAAAAAACAGTTTCATCAAATGGCAAACCCTTGCTCAAATCTGTAATTGGCCCATCGATAGCCTGCTGAATCAACAGAGGAGCCAATTGAACCAGGGTTGAAGCTAGTAAATAGAAAACTACTGCTATAATAAATAGCCATTTGATGCGTTTGATTTGTTTTAATAAAAATCCTAAAATAGTCATTACTCTCCTCCTTCCTGGCTTTGTTGTCGCTGGTATTGTTCATAATACCAACCTTTTTGGGCAAGCAAATCAGCGGGACGCCCTTCTTCAACGATACGGCCCTCATCCAGAACCAACACCCAATCAGCATGGTTGACAGCAGATAGACGATGGGTCACGATGACATTGGTTTTACCGGCACGTTCTTTTTGAATATTTTGGATAATCTGGCGTTCTGTCCGAGCATCCACTGCAGATAAGGAATCATCTAGGATTAGCAAATCTGGCTCCCGTAAGAATGCACGCGCAATAGAAATCCGTTGCTTTTGACCACCCGAAATAGACACCCCACGTTCACCTATCATGGTGTTAAGCCCATCACTCATCCGTTTTAAATCTTGATCAAATGCAGCCGTAACAATGGCTTGTTCAATCTCTTCAGAACTACTATCTACTTTACCGAGAGCAATGTTTTCTCCGACAGACTTAGAAAAGAGAATGTGTTCTTGTGGAACATAACCAATTTTTTCTTCAAGGCTAGCGCGTTTATAGTCCAATACTGATTGATCATTTATGGTGAAATCACCCTGACCAATAGGATATTGACGGAGGAATTGGCGGACTAAGGTCGTCTTTCCAGATCCTGTTTTTCCGACGATTCCAACGGTCTGTCCAGCTAGTAGGGTCCAATTAATGTCCTGTAGGCTGGCTCTTTCCGCCTGTGGATATCGGAAGCTGTAATCCTTGAAAGCAATACTCGCCAGCTCTGCTATTTCCTTAGCCCCATCCACTTCCAAATCATCACCAGTCTCTATTAGCTCTTGCAATTTTTCGAAAGATGTCTTGCCAGTTTGATAAACAAGGATAAAATCTGCCAGTGTCCAGAAGGGCTCTAAGAGCGAACTGACATAGAGTTGCAGTGCAATGATTTGTCCGAGTGTTAATTGCCCTGTCTTCACGGACTGTGCTCCCATTACAAGTACTATAATCGTTGATAAACCTAAACAAACAGTCGCTAGTGGATTGTATATAGATTGAAGTGAGGTGATACGATCACCACCTTGTGCTAATTGTTTGGTGCGTGCTTGGAATTGAGCTTTTTGAGTCTCTTTCTTACCATAAGCCCGAGTCACTCGAATCCCTTCGATGACTTCCAAAACTTCATTATTGAGTTGAGCTACAGCGTCCCTATTCGCGTCAATCGCCTTATCTTGTTTTCTTCCGATAAAAAATATACAAAGTGTCATGAACAGCATCGGAAGCAAAGCAACCGTAGAAATCTTCCAGTCAATGAAGAACATGGTTGGGATGATAAAGGCTAGCATGCCGCCTGCATAGACGACAATCATGAGACCGTAGCCGACCATCTCCATCAAGCCATCCACATCCGTTGAAAAACGGGTCATTACATCTCCTGAGCGAAATTTCTCATAGAATGGTGTTCGCATGGTGACCAATTTTTTGAATGCCCGTTGTTGCATATCAAACTTGAAGTTAACGGAAGCCTGAAATAGTTTAAGATGCCAAATAAATGCCATAGCATAGTTCAGCAAAGTCACGAGCAACAAGAGCGTCATATCCTGAACTAAAATTGCTTGCGTTAATTCATTTTTTGTTAGTATATCAACCATCCGTTGAATCATTTGCGTCGGTACCAAAAGCGTGGCATCATAAATAATCAAGGTCACGGCAACCAATAAATAGAGCCACTTATGACGCTTGATATAATCAAAAATTAATCGAAACATATATCTCCTTTACAAATCTCCAGCCTGTCATTTGCCACTTTATTCAATAAGCAACAATTGATAGACGTTATACTCAATGAAAATCAAAAGTAGCCTAGGATACGAAGTCGAAGATAGAACTGGAGTTCATCAAGGCAAGTTGACAACGGATAATTTTGATTTTCGAAGAGTATTACCTTTCTAAGCGCACAAAAAAGCCCAGGGAAGCATTTCACTCCTCCTAGGCTTGCTTTAGTCCACAAAAATAGACCCGTTGTTTTTCAAAAATCACTCAATAAGTCTATAAACTTATCTAGCTGAACTGCCGTTCAACCTCTACTCTTCATCGAGACCACACTCATGAATGATTTCTAAAATCTGTTTTCCCGCTTAGAAAGGAGTATATAATAAAAAACAGCTTGTTTGACAATAAGTTTTTTGTTCATTTGTCTTACTCCTTTCAGCTTTCTATCCACTATTTTAACACAACAAACATATATGTCAAGGGGTTTTGTTGGTAAAATATTCCCTATTTACCCCCTATTTAATAGAATTGCCTTTAGAAAATAGTTGGGCGAAATGTCCACATACACTCACTAAGACATACCTACGCATCATACTTGATTACTCAAGGAGTCGAATTGATTTCCATTTCCCAATTATTAGGACATGAAAATTTAAACATAACACTCAAAGTCTATGCCCATCAACTGGAATCATTAAAAGAAAAGAGTAATGACAAGTGCAAAAAGATATTCGAAAAATTTGGGGCAGGCATAACAAAAACCCCTGTGTATCAAGGGTTTTTTGGATTATTTTATGCTAGTTGCCGGGATTGAACCGGCGACCTCATCCTTACCATGGATGCGCTCTACCGACTGAGCTAAACCAGCGTACTTTACTAGTATATCATACCTCCAAAATATGTCAATGGATTTTTATAAAAAAAGATTAAGAGAGAGCACGATGAAGAAAGCGATGAAGTAAGCCCGTGAACAAAATATATTCCAGTATCATTAAAGCCAACATATATCTAAAAATTATCTGACATTTTTAAGTATTTGTGTTATACTATTGTTATAAAAATCACAAAGGATGCATAATGAACATGCAAACACTGCAAATTGGACAAATTTATCTTGTAAAAGACATTCTATTACAAGAAGATGTTCGCAAACATTTGAACCATCTTGGGTTAAAGATAGGGCAAGAAATTCGAATCATTTCAAAAACAAAGGACAATGCAATTATCCAGGTCAAAGCCAGTCGTTTAGCTTTGGATCAATCTGTTCTCAATAGCTTGGTTTTAGAAGAAAAATCAGAACAAGGGCGATCCTTGGCCTTATCAGATCTTCCAATTGGTAGCAGCGCTAAAGTTATTGAAATCTGTGCGACAGGCGCCCTACGCCGTCGTCTCATGGATATGGGTATAACAAAACATACACAACTTCTTCTAAAAAATGTTGCTCCTTTAGGCGATCCATTAGAAATAACACTTCGTGGCTACCATTTAACTCTCCGGAAATCGGAAGCACAAATGATTCTCGTTCAAGTTGCAAGCTAGGTGAATAAATGAAAAAACAGATAGCCTTAGTGGGTAATCCGAACAGCGGGAAGACCACCCTTTTCAACCTACTGACAGGAACCAACCAACGAGTTGGAAATTGGCCAGGTGTAACGGTCGAAAGAAAATCAGGAAACATAAAAAAACGACCACACTTGGATCTGCAAGATCTTCCCGGAATCTATTCCCTCTCACCCTACACTTCCGAAGAGATGGTTGCTAGAGACTACCTCCTAACTGCTCAACCAGCAGCCATTTTAAATGTTGTAGATGCAACGAATCTGGAACGCAATCTATATCTAACTCTCCAATTACTCGAGATGGGTATCCCAACTGTTATTGCACTGAATATGACCGATACTTTGAAACAACAGGGACGGAGTATTAAAGTAGACCAGTTATCTCACCAGCTAGGTTGCCCCATTCAATCAATTAGTGCATTAAAAAAGATGGGAATCCCTCAACTGCTCAGCGAAGTTGAAAGAACGAGCACCCAATCTAGCACACCTTATTTTCCGCAATATGAGAAACAATTTGAAGCAGCTATTGCTCAAGTTATTGAATTGTTACCTCAAACAATCCCTACAAGACAACAACGCTTTTATGCTATCAAGTCTTTAGAACAAGATCCAGACATTTTACATCAACTCAATTTCGGAGAAACTGAAAAAGCAGATTTATCTGAAATTATCATGATTTTGGAGAAAATCTATTCGGATGATATCGAAGCCATAATTGTCAATCAGCGATACCAATTAATTGAAACCATTTCGAGCTCCGTCCAAGAAGAAATTGGAAACGGCCTTAATATTTCTGATAAAGTGGACCAAATTGTAACCAACCGCTTTCTCGCACTTCCTATTTTTGCACTCGTTATGTGGCTAACCTACTTTCTTGCTATCCAAACCGTAGGAACTATTGGGACTGACTGGGTCAACGATGTATTGTTTGGCCAATTTGTTCCAGTTATTATTCAAAATCTTCTTGATACCTTTGGAATTGCTGGCTGGTTACAATCATTAGTACTTGATGGAATTGTAGCTGGTTGTGGGGCTATACTCGGCTTTGTGCCACAGATTTTTGTACTCTTCTTCTGTCTAGGAATCTTAGAAGATATTGGATACATGAGTCGCATTGCCTTTGTCATGGACCGAATTTTTAGACGGTTTGGCCTATCAGGTAAATCCTTTATCCCGATGCTGATTGCTACAGGATGTGGTGTTCCTGGAGTAATGGCTAGTCGAACAATTGAGAATGAACAAGACAGAAAAATCACTATTATGACAGCTACTTTTATGCCTTGTTCAGCCAAACTTCCAATTATTTCACTCGTTGCTGGCGCTTTTTTTCCTGGCAACCCTTGGATTGCACCCAGCGCTTATTTCATTGGTATGGGAGCCATTATTCTTTCTGGTTTGGCATTGAAAAAAACAAAGCAACTCGGTGGCTTGGCGAGTCCATTTATCATGGAATTGCCTTCCTACCATCTTCCGCAAATTCAAACTGTTCTTCGCTATTCTTCCGATAAGGCAATAAGCTTTATCAAACGTGCGGGGACCATTATCTTCGTAACCAATATCATCATTTGGTTTGCTAGTTCATACAGCTGGGCTTTGGCACCAGTCGAGACAAATCAAAGCATCCTGGCTTCAATCGGCCATGGTTTTGCCTTTTTCTTCCAACCACTTGGTTTTGGGAACTGGAAAGCTACAATCGCAGCGATTACTGGCCTCTTAGCTAAAGAGACAGTCATTGCTAGTTTTGGTATTCTCTACAAACTGGGAGAAACTTCCGAGAGCAATCGTGAATTGTGGACATTGCTCCAGCAAGATTATTCCGCTTTATCCGCCTACTCATTCCTCATTTTTAACTTGCTCTGTGCACCATGCTTTGCTGCTATTGGAGCCATACATCGTGAGATGGGAAATGCAAAATGGACCTGGATTGCTGTAGGTTTCCAAACAGGACTAGCCTATGCTGTCAGCCTCATCATTTATCAATTAGGAGCTGTTTTTCTCTACCATCATCAACCAACTATTTGGACCGGTATTGCACTGATTTTACTATCTGCAATGGCGTATAGTATCGTTCGAAAACCTGCTTCCGCCTTACCTATCGTCACTCTAAAAAACCTTCAAAAGGAGCAAATGAATGGCTAACTTCATCCTGACATCACTCATTGTTGTATTGTTCGTCCTAGCTATCCGTAGCTTGGTCAAAAGTAAAGGTGCCTGCAATGATTGTTCTTGTGACTGTGCTATCAAACAAGAAATTTCTCATCAACAAACTTCAAAATCTTAATTGAGCGATAAATATTTATTACAATTTTGATTTATATGATCATCTAGTGACTACCTAAAACCGACTTTGTTTTACTGTTTCAATGAGACGAAAATGCATGATCAAATTGAATTTTTACTAAACCTACCTCTATTTGTATCTAATTCTGGATTGAATTAACATCATTTCTAACCTATCTCACACTCTTGTTCACATCGTTTGCTAACGTTGTGTCGACCAATCTAAATGCAAGCCGTTCTTTATGATGATTCAGATAAAAGAAGTCCTCGTTTCACGAGAACTTCTTTTCTAATAGCCTGATTTTATACAATATGGTACTCTTTCAAAAGTTTTTCAACATCTGTACCTTCAACTTTACGGAGAGCTTGCTTGAGAATAAATTTTTCCACAAAATTTAAATCCATATCAGTGATTGGTTTGCCATCGCGCAGTGCAACTGTCGCATGAAGCAAGTCGCGCACATCATAGGTACTGCCCCAAACCTCTGGTACACCGCGGTCAATGTCTAATAACGTGTAGACAGCTTCCATACCTGTCCGAATAGAATATTCGGTAGTAAAGATGGTATCGCGCTGTGTTTCAGCAAATTGTCCTAAAAAGGCAAAGTTAACAGCTCCATCAGGTACAACATTTGGACGATCTCCCTTTTCACGTGGCATAAAGAAGGCTGTTATGTAAGGCATCATACAAGGAACTGTTTTGGCACTTTGACGCGACAAATGATCAATTTCTGATACTGGTACGCCCATATGGTACAACCATTCGGCACAAATTTCCTGGCCGGTGCAATCGCGCATTGGTTTTTTAATATAGTCCCCTTCTTTATCAGAAAACAGTCCATAAACCCAGACCACTAACTCATTTTTAGCTTGATTTCTGAATTGCGGTTGACGGTTGACAGTCCAGCTCATCAGCCAACTTGAATCCTTTGCAGTGACAATTCCACCTGTAACAACCTTGCCTGAAAACGGATCACGTTTGCAAATTTTTTGAATATAGGCTGGAATTTTTTCATCAATCGTCGTTACTGTGGCACTCATCCAATTAGATTGTTCAGGGGCGAAACAGAATTTGTCTGGGTTTCCAAAACTAGCATCTTGTGCCGCAATCTTCCGCCACATATCCCAGCCACCACCTGGACGAATCTCCTTATTAAAGCTGGCAGGCTTATCCTGGCTACCATAACTTGAGTTTTCAACACAGCCGCCATTGGTGATAAAGACCAAATCATTTTCAGTCAGGTCAATGCTATCTTCTTGCCCATCACGAATTACTTCAATCTTTTTAGCAACTTTCTTATCTTTTTGACAGTCAAAGAGGACATTAACCACCTTGGTATTGTAATGGAAAACAACACCAAAAGATTCCAGATACTTGACCATTGGCAAAATCATAGATTCGTATTGGTTGTAGCGGGTAAAACGCAGAGCTGTGAAATCAGGCAAACCACTGATATGATGGATAAAGCGCTTGATATAAAGTTTCATCTCCAGAGCAGAATGCCAATTTTCAAAAGCAAACATGGTTCGCCAATAAAGCCAGAAATTGGAATCAAAAACTTCATCATCAAAAACTTCATTGATCCGTTTGTTGTAAAGTTTTTCATCAGGTGTGAAGAACAATCTCATAATTTCCATGGCTGCCTTGTCAGATAAACCAAACTTCTTATCTGTATGAGCATCTTGACCTTGTTTTTCAGTTGTACGACAGAGCGAATAGTTAGGGTCTGCTTTATTGAGCCAATAATATTCGTCCAAGACACTGACACCATCCGTTTCAATGGAAGGAATAGAGCGGAAAAGGTCCCACATACATTCAAAATGATTGTCCATTTCACGGCCGCCACGCATAACATAACCTATATCACTGTATTGAAAACCATCACAGGCACCGCCAGGAATCGGATCTTTTTCTAAGATATGAACTTGTTTACCTGGCATCTGTCCATCACGAACTAGGAAACAGGCAGCTGAGAGAGCTGCTAGCCCAGAGCCAATAATATAAGCCGATTTTTGGTCTACACCTTCTGGTTTTTGAGGACGTGCGAAAGCTTCATAATTACCACTAGAATAATACATTTTGGTACCTCTTCTCTTTTTTTAGTTACCATCATTTTAATGCTATCCTCACATAGGAACAATAAACAAAAAAGCTTAAATGATGATTTTTTTATCATTTAAGCTTTTTTGATAAATAACAAAACTATCTTCCTTTGCTATCGTAATGGTGGAGAGCAGCCACGATATTACCATGTACTAAATTTGCTAGACGATTGACGAGTTCTTGAGGGTCATCTCTCATATCTTTTTTTATCCAATCTAACATCAGCCCCACCAGTGAGTATTTGTAAAAATCTGCTATAAAACTTTTTTCTTCGGCACTAACACGTAGACCCACTGCTTTTTCCTCAACCACATCAACCATCAACTTATATGTTAATTGATAGAGGTACGTTTCAATCTGCTCACGACTAACCGAATGATAAACATTGAGAATAAATGGCTTGTTTTCCCTCACAGCAATAAAAATAGCCAGTAGCCCTTCTTCCCAGCTATCATAATGTCGATGCTCACCAAGTACCTTTTGTGCTTCCTCTACACAAACCCACTCCACCAGATGATAAATATCACTAAAGTGATAGTAGAAGGTCATTCGACTTATCCCACAATCATCTGTAATATCTTGAATAGTGATTTTAGATAATGGCTTTTGTAACAACAAGTTTTTCAAAGATGCTTCTAGAGCTTTTTTCGTAATTTGTGCCATAAGTTACCTCTCTCAATACCTTCATTATACGATAATTTGCAAGAATAAGTGCAACTTTTATCGTTATTAAAGTAGAACTTGAATCCTTCATTTTTAAGTTGTCTACTTATAAAAAAACTTTCTTCCATTATTATCAAATATGATGACTGTAATAATTATTTCTGCCAGAGAACTATCGAATTAAGAATAATTCAAAACACATCAACCATATCAAACTAACTCAGTTCATCTATCAATAACTCTCGCTATGTACACAAATAATTTACATCAATTTTATTAGACCATTATGACTTGTAACAACACATCTGCTAAACCCTTTATATTTCCACTTATCAAGTGTCATATTTTTTCAGTTTATCCCGTAATACCTCACATGTAGTCATTAAAAAGATTACTAAATAAGGTGCAAACGAAAAATAGTCATTTCAGTCTGCAACAGTACAAAAAAATGCCATTTTACAAAGAAAAGAGGCATTATTTTTATCATTCTAAATCATTTTCTGTTAAAACAATGTTTTTCCAGCCAACTCTTTGACCTCGCCAGTTGGACAAAATCCAACTTTGGACCAAAAATGACTGGACTGAGGATTGCTTTCTACATAACCTAGACGCATCTTTTTGAAGTGAGTTGCTAACTGAGACAGGAGCTCTGCTATGATCTTTGAGCCAAGACCCTGACCAGCCAATCTTGAATCCACCATAAAAAGTCCGATGTAGGCAATCTCTGCAGTCGGATAGCCGTCAATTAGGTCTAGGATGGCAACTAATCGCTCTTTGTCCCAGAATCCTAAAAAATATTTATCTGATAACTCCTTACCTGGTGGACACTCGACAAGGTCATTTGCTAAACTTTCCAGACTAGGCAAGGGTGGAAAATGTTAAAAAAGAGAGGATTGGTCTGGTAGAATGCCAAGACCTGCTTTAAGTCGGCGTCTACTAACTCTCGTACTTGATAATGATTTGAACATTAACTAATCTTCATCCTCTTCGCTCCGACCAGACTGTCCAATCGTTTCAAAACTTGATCGACTATCTGCCGCCCGAGCCTCCTCTTCATAGGCATTGATAATCTGGGCAACAACTGGATGGCGAACCACATCCTTGGCTGAAAAATGTACGAAATCAATCTGCGGAATTTTGCTCAGTTTCTCTGTCGCATCAATTAAACCTGACTTAACCTTGCGTGGCAGGTCAATCTGACTAATATCCCCATTGACAATCATCTTGGAATTAAAGCCCAGACGGGTCAGGAACATCTTCATCTGCATAATGGTAGTATTTTGCGCCTCATCCAAGATGACAAAGGCATCTTCCAAGGTCCGCCCCCGCATATAGGCCAGCGGTGCAATCTCGATAATCTCGCGCTCCATTAGGCGCGTGGTCTGCTCCTTGCCCAAAATCTGGTAGAGGGCATCATAGACAGGACGCAAATAGGGGTCTACTTTTTCTTTTAAGTCCCCTGGCAAAAAGCCTAAACTTTCGCCTGCTTCTACCGCAGGACGGGTCAGGACAATCCGCTTGACCTGTCCCCGCTTGAGGGCTGTTACAGCTAGAGTAACCGCCAAGAAGGTCTTACCTGTACCAGCAGGTCCAATTCCAAACACGATGTCATGACGCTTTACGCTGTCCACATAGAGTTTCTGTCCAAGGGTCTTTACGCGAATGGGTTTGCCATAGTTGTCCTTGATAATCTCTTCTTCATAGAGGGCAACGAATTTCTCAATCTCATCATTTTTTGCCATGGAAATAGCTGTGACCACATCTGGCGTATTGATAACCAAACCACGACTCACCAAGACAAGGAGAGACTGGATAACAAGACGCGCCTGTTCTACATGTTCTTCCTGACCAATCACCTGCACTTTTTCCGTACGGGCATGAATAACCACACCTAGTTCCTGTTCCATCAATCTCAGATGACGTTCATTCGAACCAAATAGACTAAACGAATCATCTGGATGCTTGAGTTGAATATCAATTGAATGTTCTAGCAAGAGTTGCTCCTTTTCCTGTCCTTTTCTCTATTATAGCAAAAATAGCCCAAACAAGGCTATTTTGTACTATTTTATCCATCAATGTCCCAAATAATCTTCCCAAATCGCATCAAAATCAGCCATGGAAAAGGCAAAGCTGGCCGATTCCTCCAAAAAACGACTGACTTCATCGAAATTATCTGATTGCTTAGGAAAATCAGATTCATCAAAGGCATAATCTGCCAAGATAGCTACTGGTTCATTACTTTTCGGGTTGCGCTGGGTCATCAACCAAGAATAAAAACTTCTTCTCACTACATTTACTTTCTATGATTTTTTTCGTAGAGCTCTATATAGCGCTCCATAGACATTTTACTAACTAAATCCCCAATCAATTCATAAGGAATATTCTTGGGATTTTTCATACGAACACAGGACTTGCCCATATCCAGTTTGGTAGGCACCTGTGCTTGATAAGCAGCAACGAACCAATCATTCAATTCTTGGTCCATATAGATTCCCATGTGGTAGAGGGCGATGTGTGCCTTTTGTGATGCCAAGGCAAGGAATGGCAAGGGCTCTCCCGGTGTGCAGTGATAACCATCAGGGTAGGCAGCAAGCGGCACATAATAGTTAATCATAGCTCCCAAGATTCCTACTTCAAAACCAGCTGGTAACTGTTCCACAATCACTTGATGGAGTCGTTCAACTGCTTCCTTCCGATTTTCAGGCAAGGCAGCCA
>OCVT010000278.1_pt1 | contig 20246 bp, 15 predicted proteins | sample 1539111 | NCBI WGS metagenome assembly OCVT01 (sample SAMEA3991482, study PRJEB22521) | metagenome | biome: anthropogenic terrestrial biome; feature: sewage plant; material: raw primary sludge | place: Sweden | collected 2012-09-26 | reverse complement strand
CAAGTAGTACTTCAACAAGTGGAAGTGGAAATATAGATATTATGCATGGTTATATACTAAAAGAAATGAAAATGTCTAATGGTGTTAGCAAGGGATCCGTGGATGCACATGTGAAACTTGCTAAAGGATTAGCGTTGCATTTTGGCATAGCAACTAAGGGATCAACCCTATCTTACATTAATAGTTATAATTGTGTACAAATGCCTCGGGTAAGTTGTGATCAAAGGAAACAACATGATATGTTCCAAATAGAGAATTTGCATTCTCTTCATTTGTGTGCTTACTATTGGTATACAGGGAATTTACAGAAATTAGATTAAAAGAACGATGCTGAGAACGAATTTTAATTCACGGTCAATAAGTTTATTACTTATATTGTTGACTACATTGATGTTGGCCTCTTGTAAAAAAGTTGCTGACAACGTAAAAGAAATTACTTTTGAGGAAAGTAATGAGAAAAAAGTAACGGATGCCTTCTCGCATTTTCATTGTGTTCAGTTAGAGACAAATGATGTCTGTCTGATTTCTCAAATTAAATGCGTGAAAGATGTAGACGGTATTATTATTGTGCTTACTGCTGACGATAAGGTTTTTACATTTGACAGGCAAACAGGAAAATTCCTTCATGTGATAGGACACAAAGGCGAAGGGCCGATGGAATATGTTCAGGCAAGTGACATCTTTGTGACCAAAGATAAAAAAATTGGTATCGTGGATACTTGGAAGCATGATATTCTTTATTATTCGTTTGATGGTAAATTTATGTCATCTGACATCATTGACAACGATTTGTCCTGTACACATACCTTCAACCTTACCAATGATGGTAATCTTTTAGTCGGAAACGACCTCTCTGGCGAAGTTGGGATGGGAAAATGTGAATATTCCATTTTAAATCTAAAGTCCAAAAGATTCATAAAAAGCTTTAGTACCTATGAGCCGCTTCATGTAAAGGATATATTATGGCAGATAACATCTGCTCCTGTTACAGAATGTGGAGACCATCTGTCCTTCATAAAAGCGTACAATGATACTCTCTTTAGATATAATTCCATGAACGACATCGTACCTTTATATAAGTTGAACTTCAAAAAAGGCATGTTGTCAAGGGAGAAAATCGCAGAATGGAATGACAATGAAAAACGGGATGTGAATATTCTCCTTACGGCAAGGAAGGGTATACTTAGTAGCTTGATTAAAATTTTCGAGACGAAGAATACCATCATGCTGGCTTCGGAATATTCGTCCCTTTTTGAAGGCTATTTTTGGATAGACAAGAAAAACCATAAGGGATATCATGTCTCCGTGACCAAGATGAATTTTGATAAAGATGTAGTGAGGGCGATAGAAGGGAAAGTCACTATCGGTGAAATTGGTTCCAATGAGAATGAAATGATTTTTCAATTATCCCAAGAAACTTTACCTTTATTCAAGAAAGCCTTTAAACGGAATCCTGATATCAAACCTTTCTCCCCCGAATTGAAGAAAACGGTGGAGAAAGCAGATGCGGAGGGCAACCCTGTGATGATCTTCTATGAACATTAATCTGAAGAAATGCAATTAAAAAGTTCAGAGCATATAATATTCGTGATATCAATAGTAATATTGATTATCACGAATATTGGTACTTACAAATTGTTGTTGGATAAAAACAGCGATTATAAAAATATCGTTAAGGAAGATAACGACCTGGAAGGAAAGGTACCTTTAATCGTTGATGCGTTGTCCCAACATGTGTATTATGATGGAGACCTCATCAATGGGGAACTGCCGGTGCAGCATTACAATCGTTCTGGTAGATTGCTATCCACTGAAAAACTGAGCCATGTTTTGAAGGGAGAGAAGGCTGTATTGTTCCTCTCTACGAATTCCTGTTCCTCCTGTACAGAGAACGAGATCCAAGCTTTTCAAGAGATGAAGAGTAAGATTGGGGCTGACCGCATGGTTGTTTTAACCGATTTTGCGTTGCACGAAAGATCGGAATGGTCTCTGCGTTTCAGTCGACAAGGTTATTATGAAGTATCAAAGGAACATCTCGGCTTGAAAGGCTCGCAGAGTCAGGAAACACCTGTTGTGATGCTTACGCAGAACTGCCGCATTAAGACCAGTTTTGTGGTAGGACAGCAGACGAGTGCCTTTTCGGACAACTTTCATAAATATATCATTGATTATTTTCATTCACGGAGATGAAACTTAGAATAGTATCATTAGTTGTTGTTTCTGTCCTAGCCTATATGGATATCATCGGGCATGACTTCTTGTATGAGTGGGACGATCAATGGGTCGTGATAAATGAATATACTGATGCTGGGCTCACTGCGGGCAACATTTGGCATGTCCTGACGGAATTTTATAGTGGGCAGTATGCTCCGTTCAATGAGATACCTTATCTCTTCCTACACGAGTTGTTCGGCTATTCACCCGCAGCATTCCACACGATGAGCATACTTTGGCATACCGCCAACGTTGTGTTGTTATTCTTCTTCGTGAAAGAGTTGTTGTTCTTGATGTTCCCCGAAAGTGTAAAGAGAAGGAATGAGAACGTTGCTTTTCTTGCGGCACTGTTGTGGGCGGTACATCCCGTCACGGTAGAGTCGGTCGCATGGGTCAGCGCATCCAAAATATTGGTTTATACTTTCTTTTATCTACTAGCCTTACTGCTTTACCTTAAATATATCAGTAAGCCTACCCTCCTTGTCTATTTGGGATTATTGGCCTTATTCACGGCCTCTTTTTTTGGTAAGGAACAGGCTGTGGTGCTGCCCTTGGCTTTCTTATTGATTGACTACGCTGTGAAGAGGGGTGATGGTCTTCGTTATCTCTGTTTGGAAAAATTACCCTTTCTCATCCTCGCGGTATTCTTTGGCATTGTCACCATCGTTTCACAAGGATCTTCTTGTGGCGTTCCCGAGTACGGCTTCCATCAACGCATCTTCTTTGCATGCTATACACTATACGAGTATTTGGTAAAAGCCGTCATTCCCCTCAAACTGTCTTATCTGTATCCTTTCCCTTGCAATCCAGGTGGGGCAATGCCATGGAGAATGTTCTTCTATCCTCTTGTTATGCTAGCTTTCGGCTATGCGGTGTTCGCCCTGCGCAGGCATAGGATCTTTGTCTTTGGCCTTCTTTTCTTTGTCATTCACCTATTAGTGGCGGTACACCTTATCTCTACAGCACGTTTTGCCATTGTCGCCGATCGGTATAACTATTTGGCCTTGACAGGACCGTTGTTGATTATCGCATATTATACCATGAAGTTGATGCAACGGCATCGGAAAATGACGATAGCCTTTTTAGGACTATACTTTGTCTATTTCTTTTCGTACACCATCGTCTATCAACGGCAATGGAAAGACAGCAAGACTTTAAAAGCTCATTGGACGGAATTGATGGACAAGGGGGATGGCAATAAGAAAATATGAAACAGAAGGACTCCCTTACCATATGCCCGCAGAAAAATAATGATTGTCATCAACGACAAGAAGAAGGAAACAAAATGTGGATGAAGAATTTCATATTGGAACATATCTATGCCATTATCTGTATTCTGGCTGTACTGGTTTATCTGGTTACCGCCATCAACAGCGTCGGCTACATTCATCCTGACGAACACTTCCAGATCATAGAGTTTGCCCAATGGAAGTTGGGTAACAACACGTCTCGGGCCTTGGCCTGGGAGTATGGAAGTCAGATACGCCCCACCCTCCAGCCTGTGCTGGCCATGGGCGTCTTTCGGTGCTGTGGATGGGTGGGCATGGATAATCCATTTCATCAGGCCACGTTACTGCGCATCATGATGGCTTTGCTGATGTTGCTGGCCACAGGATATTACGTGCGGGCTGCCAAAGAAGAAGTCTTCCCCCGTTACCATTCGGCCTTCTACGCCCTGTCCTTGCTTTTTTGGCTTTTGCCTGTCATTAATGTGCGCTTTTCGTCGGAGACAATGAGCAGTCTGTGCCTGCTTTTGCTGCTGGCAAATATGGTGAAGTACAAGTTACCCACCCCTTTGTGCGCCTTTATGATGGGTGTTGTGGCCGGACTGGGGTTCGAGTTCCGCTTTCAGTTTGCCTTTGCTCTTCTTGGATTAGGCTTATGGGCGTTATTAGTCTGTCGTTATGGCTGGAGGGCCATCCTCTCCGTATTGGGAGGATTTACGGTGGTCATCCTCTCCTGTACTCTGCTGGATTCTTGGTTTTATGGCAACTTCGTCTTCACGCCCTATCAATACTTTCATGTCAACATCATAGAGAAGGTGGCGGCCAACTTCGGCGTGTCGCCATGGTACGGCTTCCTGCTGATGCTGCTTTATGTCCCCACACTAATCTTCGGTATCGCCCTTCTCCTTTCTCTGGTGATAGGGTCTGTGCGTCATTACAGGAGTCCTATGGTCTGGGCGTTCATGTCTTTTCTGATTTGTCATAGTCTGGTTGCTCATAAGGAATTACGCTTTCTGTTTCCCGTGATGCCCCTTGTCCCGTTGTTCCTGATATGGGGCTATGAAACTGTGGGGAAGCATTTGAACAAAGTCTTGAAGGTGGTCCTCCTCTTCTTGCTGTTTACGGTGAATACGGGAGGGCTGGTTCTGATGATGTCCAAACCGGCCGGCGAAGGCAAGACTGCCATGATGCAGTATGTTTGCAGCCAGTCAAGGGCGCCCCAGGGTGTCACCCTGTCCGCCACAGAGGAGAGTAATCCTTTTTGGGAATCCTATCTTGTCCCCGACTTCTACCAATGGAGCCCCGTCCGCGTTGACAATATAGATGCCCTTCCCCATGAGAAGAAAGGGACAGTGGTAGTCTTGACCCCAAACGACAGCGTCCATCGTGAGCGAATCTTACGACAGGGATTCGTGGAAACCTACAGAAGCGTCCCTCAATGGCTGGAGAAGCTCAATGCCTTCTATCAAACCTACGATGCAGGACGAGTCCTTATTGCCTATGAGAAGGAATGACGAGACAAGAGGACAGAAGAGGTGGTGGCATTACGGGTGCATCGGTGGCATCGTGCTACTCATCCTCGTGTTCGTGGCGACCTTTATCGGTGAAGTGCGCTGGGTTCCCACCAGCAGTATGGAGAATACCATCAAGGCAAAGAGCCTTGTATGGATGGACAAGTTCACTTATGGCGCACGGCTTCCGCAACGCGTATCCGACGTACCCATCGTGAAATATATCTTCTTTCTGGTTCCCTATCTGTATCCACACGACTTGAACTGTAACTGGGGATATGGGAGAATGCCGGGTCTGCACCAGCCCAGAAGAGGAGATGTCATCGTGTTTGACAGTCCGTGTGGCGACTCCACCTTGTTCTGCAAACGTCTTATCGGCTTACCGGGCGACACCGTCGAGATTCGCCATGGCGCGGCTTTCGTGAACGGTAGCCGGCTGCCCCTGCCGAGGACCGTGCTGCCGACCATCGAGGCCGACACCATCTACACGGTGAGCTATCCTGCCGGCACGAAATGGAATACTCATCACTATGGGCCCCTTGTGATACCATCCTGTACAGAAGAACGCTATTATTTCGTACTTGGGGACAATCGGCGTAACTCCTGTGACAGCCGCGTGTGGGGGCTTGTAAAATATAAAGATATTGTAGGGAGAATCATTCCCTAAACAAATAAACAAAGAACATGAAGATTCTGAACATTATAATGGTAGGTTCCTTGCTGACACTGGCAGCCTGCTCCGCGAAAAAAGGAGACAAAGGTGATGACCAGCATGTAAAAACAGAGCTACAAACTGTCGACAACGCTGTCACAGTCATGAACCTGCAGCCGCGTGATTTCAATTACGAACTGATCAGCAACGGGAAGATAACGGCCTCACGCTATGCCGATCTCGTGTTTTCCTCATCGGGTATCGTATCACGGGTCTACGTGAAGGACGGTGACCATGTTGGGAAAGGACAAGCCGTGGCACAACTCAATTTATTCATGCTCAGGCACAGTCTGGCGGAGAGCCGCACTTCTTTGGAGCAGGCCAAGCTGGAATTGCAGGATTTTCTGATAGGTCAAGGATATTCGGCCGATAAGCTGGCCAGCGTCCCGAAGGAAGTCATGAGGCTGGCTCGCATCAAGAGCGGTTACGATCGGAGCCTCTCTGATTTGGAAATTACGAGATACAACATTGCCAACGCTACATTGAGGGCTCCTTTTGCAGGTGTCATTGCGAATGTGAAGAGTAAAGCCAACAACATGACATCCGCCGATCCTGTATGTCGAGTCATCAGCACCTGCGGCATGGAAGTGCAGTTCTCTGTCTTGGAGAATGAATTGCGGGTCATCAGCAAAGGCGAGGACGTGGAGATAAGGGGCTTCGCCGACGGCGCACATATGGTCAAGGGACATGTCACGGAGATCAACCCCATCGTCGATGACAATGGGCTCGTCAGTGTAAAGGCGCGCATCGACGATGGCGCTTCTTTTATTAGCGGAATGAATGTGCGTGTGAGTGTCGAGAAGAGAATGCTTCACCAGCTTGTCATCCCGAAGACCGCTGTCGTACAGCGTTCCGGTCGACAGGTTGTCTTCACACTTGAGGATGGTCAGGCATATTGGAACTATGTGCAGACCGGCGTAGAGAATATGAATGAGTATACCGTTACTGATGGGTTACAGGCAGGTGCAAAGGTTATTGTCACTGGCAACAGAAATCTTTCCCATGGGAGTCCCGTGCAAGTCATAAAAGATAAGAAGTGAAAGTGATGCCTGCATTAACCGTCTCTATGACAAGAAGATAGAAAGCCTATGATGAAATTCCTCCTCCGTCGCCCGATAGCAGTATGCATGACCTTTGTGGCCTTGTGTGTGTTGGGTATTGCCACCTATTCGTCGCTGCCCGTCACCCTGCTGCCCTCTATCCCCATACCCGAAATTACCGTACAGACCGTAGGCAACAATAAGTCGGCCCGTGAAATGGAAAATAGTGTGATAACCCCCTTACGCAAGGAACTGTTACAGGTAAAAGGGCTGAAAGATATCCATAGCGAGTCACGCGACGGCATTGGATTCATCCATCTGAAATTCGTCTTTGGTACGGATATCAACCTCTCTTTCATCGAGGTTAACGAGAAAATCGACCAAATCACAAGCATGCTCCCCGCAGGCGTGGAACGACCGCAGGCCGTCAAGTCGAGTGCTACGGACATTCCTGTCATGTCTATCAATATGACATTGAAGGGAGACCACGCATTCTGCCCCACGAATGAGCAGAAATTCGTGGAGCTCTGCGACGCTGCCCAAGAGGTCGTGCGCCGTAGGATAGAGCAACTGCCCGAGGTCGCAATGACTGATATTTCGGGCATACCGGGTAAGAATGTGATCCTTCGGCCCGATGTCGAGAAAATGAGGATTGTAGGACTGACTGTCGACGATCTCTCATCGGTCATCCAAGCTAACAATATAGAACCGGGTGTGATGGTAGTGAGGGACGGCTACTATGAATATAATATTCATCTGGGAAACGTGTTGCGCACAGAGAACGATGTCAAGACCATTCCGCTTACTCATGAAGGAAGGCTCTACCATCTATCCGATTTCTGTAATATCAGCCTTGCGCCTGTCAATGAGAAAGGGCTGCAACTAAGCCAGGGGAAACAGGCCGTGTCCCTGGCCGTCATCAAGCGGGGCGAAGGCAACATGGATCAGTTGAGGGCGCAGATAGACCAGACGCTGGACAATTTCAGAGAACAATACCCTGAGATAGACTTCAAGGTGACGCGTAACCAAACGGAGCTATTGGACTACACTATTTCTTCCCTCCAGCAGAATTTCGTGCTGGGCTTCTTGCTGATGTTCATCGCGGCCGTGTTCTTTATGGGAAACTTGCGTACGCCGGTGGTGACGGGCATCAGTATGGCCGTTGCCCTGATTCTCACTTTTTTAGCATTCTTCATCTTTAAACGCACATTGAACATCATCAGCCTGTCTGGAATGATTCTCGTCGTGGGCATGATGATAGATAACGCTATCATCGTGACAGAGAATATCTCGCAACACGAACTGCGTGGAGAAAACCTGCTGTCAGCCTGTGCTCGTGGTACATCGGAAATGATTACACCGATGCTCAGTTCTTCTTTGACGACTGTGGCTGTCTTTGTACCGCTGATATTCCTCAGCGATATTGCGGGAGCATTGTTCTCCGACCAGGCCTTTTCCATTACCATCGGCCTGACTTCATCCTACATCGTGTCGGTATTCTTATTACCTATATTATACCTTCTCGTCAGCCGTCTGTTGAAAAATATGAGGAAGAAAGACGAAGACTGGCGCATCAGTACTTTCATCAATACTCATATCATCAGCTCCTACGAACATGGCATTGACTTCGTCTTTTCACATAGTCGGTGTTTTGTTGCCATTGTCCTCATGTCCATACCGCTTTGTTTCATCAATTTCAACCTGCTTAAAAAGGAACAGATGCCTCGGACCCACCATACCGACATGCTTGCCCGTGTGGATTGGAATGATAACATACATATTGATGAGAACCGTCAACGCGTCAATGAACTAAGTCAGCAAATACGCCCCCAGGAGTTCTCGGCCGCAGTGGGAGCTCAGAATTATCTACTTTCCAGTAACGCAGAACTTACCCCTACAGAGGCGGAACTATATGTAAAGACCAGCGCCCCTGACAGTATAGATTTGCTGAAGGATAAAATCAGAAAATTTATCAATGGGCATTATCCGCACGCCATCGTGTCGTTCTCTTTCTCCGACAATATCTTCGACCGGCTATTTTCTTCCCAGGAAGCACCCATCGTGGCAAAAATCAACAGGGAAAGCGATATTGCGGAACCTAGTGAGGATGAGCTTCTTCATATCAGACGCTCTCTGATGAATGCCACAGGGCTTTCTACCGCCCCCATTGCCATGCAGGAGCAGATGGTCCTCGATGTGGATATGAAAAAGGTGGAACTGTATGGAGTCAGCACCAATGAAATTATAAATGTTTTTTCCCTAGCCTTCAATAATACGAATGTGGGGCAGCTGCATTCGTCGCAATGCTATCTCCCCATCAATGTGGGGGAAGAGAAGCCTACAGTAGGCGATTTTCTGAAAAGCGCCATGGTGCATGGCGGCTCCAAGGAAACGTTGATCCCCCTCAGTGAGTTTGTCCATGTGCGTCCCACCTGTGGTGTCAAGAGCATCGTGGCCGGCAAAGATGGTGAGTATTTCCCGTTCAGCTTTTATCATGTAGACAACGGGGGAAAAGTAGCTCGGCAGGTGACCGATGAATTTAAAGGCAGCCGCCATCAAGGTTGGAAGGCTTTGGTAGAAGGCAGCTGGTTTGATAATCAGAAGTTGATGCGCAACCTCATGATGATACTACTTGTCTCAATGCTGCTCATGTATTTCATCTTATGTGCACAGTTCGAAAGCTTCCTTCAACCGCTTATCGTATTGGCAGAGATACCAATAGACATTTCTTTCACCCTTTTTGTGTTATGGATAGCTGGCGATACGCTCAACCTCATGTCTGGTATCGGTATCATTGCATCCTGTGGTATCGTCATCAACGACAGCATTCTGAAACTGGATGCCATCAACGTATTGCGCAAGAAAGGGCTTCCTATGATAGAAGCTGTACATACGGCAGGGAAGAGCCGTCTGCGTGCCATCATCATGACATCGCTGACAACGGTATTGGCCATGCTGCCATTCTTCTTCACCAATGACCTCGGTAATGAACTGCAGCGTCCATTGGCCATTGCCATGATTGCCGCATTGTCATTGGGGACAGTGGTCAGTATCTTCATCATTCCTATGATATACAGCCTGATTTATACAAAAAAAGAAAAACAGGAAAAACATCGCATCGCATGAAAAATAAGACTTTTCTCTATCTGTCCATCTTATGGCTCTTCTCAGACGGAATCCCCGTCCTAGCCCAGCAAAAGATGACCCTCACCCTACAACAAGCGATAATGATGGCCAATGACAGTTCGCTATCTGTTCTACGCGCGCAGAATAATTATCTGACTTCCTACTGGGCCTACCGTACCTTCAAGGCCGAGCGGCGACCTTCATTGACCATGGATCTCACTCCCATCTCATACAACCGATATATCACCAAACGTTATGACTCGGAAAGCAACATCGATGTGTATCGCCCGCAGCAAGCCTACAGCGCTGACGGGGGACTGCACCTTTCACAGAATTTCGACTTGACGGGAGGAACGTTCTATATCGATACCGACCTGCAATATCTGCGCAATTTCGGTGATAATACCTATACGCAGTTCTCCAGCGTTCCCTTCCGCATCGGTTACAGCCAGTCCCTACTGGGCTTCAACTCCTTCAAATGGGACAAACGCATAGAACCCGAGCGCTTTGAGAAGGAAAGAAAGGGACTGATCTATGCCATGGAGGAAATTTCCGAAGAGGTTGTGGCAAACTTTTTCGATGTGGCATCGGCACAGGCGCAATACCAGCTGGCGGTGGAGAGCAAGGCTTCTGCAGACTCCCTTTATATCATTGGCGAACGTCGTTTCAAAATAGGCTCCGTGACAAAGGCGGATCTGCTGACTTTGCAACTAGATGTGCTCAATGCGAAGAACTCGCTGGAAAATGCACGCATCGCACGGAAAAAGGCGACATCTGTATTGGCCGTATTCCTGAACGTGGACCGCAATGCCAACATCAATGTCGTTCTGCCCGCCCCGCCGGCCTACGATGAGGTCTCCGTTGCACAAGCTGTTGAACTCGCCAGGCAAAACAGTCCTACACTGATGGAAAAGAAAATCAGCGTGGAGGAGGCTCAGCGTGAATTGCAGCGTACGCGAGTGGAAAATTCCTTTAATGCCAGCATCAATGCCAGCGTTGGCTTCAATCAATATGGCAATCGACTCTTGGGGGCGTATAAGCATCCGTTGGAACAGGATTTGGTGTCGGTTTCCGTATCTATTCCCTTGGTTGACTGGGGACTTCGGAAAGGAAAGCTCAACAAAGCAAAGAACAATTTGAACATTACTTGTATTGATGCCAAACAGGAGGAACAGAACACGGAAGAGGAAGTGACCATGACTGTCAACAACTTCAATATACAGAAATCGCTAGTCGAATCTACGCTTGAAGCTTATCATATTGCTAACATGGCCTACAGGCAGATTCAGGAACGCTTTATCATCGGAAAAGCAGATGTCAACGCCATGATGTTGGCACATAGCCGCCAGCAAGAAGCCCAATCCAACTATATCTCGGCGTTACAGATATTCTGGGGCAATTATTACAAGATACGCCGCCTCACCCTCTACGATTTCGAACATAGTGCATCACTGACTGATCAATTCAACTTTGACCGGCTTACCGGGAAATAGCATGCAGCGAGACCCTTTCCATATCTCTTCATTTTCCATCATTGTCGCGTTTGTCTGCCTTGCTCTCGTGGGGCTGGCCTTACTTCCCCTGCTCTCCATACGGGAGGCCCCTTCGGACAAGTTATCCAGCCTGAACGTGTCGTTTATGATGACCGGCTCCTCTCCACGTGTGGTAGAGCAGGAGGCAACAGACAAGTTAGAGGAGGCATTGACGCGTCTGAACGGCATACAGAATGTGACATCCATGTCTGGCAGCGATGGAGGAACTATCCAGATAAACTTCAATAAGTCTACTGATATGGACATGGCGCGTCTAGAAACCTCGACGGCAATCCGACAGATATGGAGACAACTGCCCAAAGGCATCAGCTACCCGCAGATCATGATACAGAAGTCCGACGACGACGCTTGCAAACCCTTCATGACTTATTCTGTCAGTGCTGACAGAAACGCATTCGACATACAGCGGTATGTCAACGATTCTATTGCCTTCCAGCTGGGACAGATGAAAGGGGTGTACTCCGTAAAATCGCGTGGTACGGGCGGACGACAATATCTCCTGGAATATGATAAGGAACAACTGCACTTACTGGGACTCGATATCGGCGACATTCAACAGGCGATAGATTCCCGCTTTTCACACAGTAGCATCGGACTGTTACCGATAGAGGGCAGTAATGGAAACCGGCAATGGCTACGCACGACGATAGCAGCCGGGGGCACTGACACTCTGGACCTATCCTCCATTACTGTGAAAATAGCAAGCGGACGACTGTTACCCATCTCTGAACTTGTTACCGTCACTGTTGCCGACAAGGAGTCCGACACTTCTTACCGCATCAACGGTCTACAGACACTTTTTCTAGATATCACTGCCGACGAAGGTGTCAACCAACTGGAATTGAGTAAGCGGGTGACGGAACACATGTCACGTCTTCAAAAGACCCTGCCGCCAAGCTATGAATTGTCGCTTGAGAATAACTCAGCAAAGGATGTAGGAAAAGAACTCAACAATGTCTATGTCCGCAGTGGACTGACCGTCATCATTCTGCTGCTTTTCATCTTTGCCGTGGCACGAAACATCCGTATCGTCAGTGTGATCTGTACCTCGCTGATTATCAACATTGCCGTGGCACTGGTATTCTATTATTTGTTCGGCATCGAAATTCATGTCTATTCGCTTGCTGGCATCACCATTTCGCTGAACCTCATCATCGATAACATCATCGTCATGAGCGACCATCTGAAACATCGTGACAATATACGGATATTCATTCCCATGCTGGCAGCCACGCTGACAACGATAGGTGCACTCTCCATCATTTTCTTCCTGGACGAAAAGACTCGGCTGAACCTCCAGGATTTTGCTGCTGTCCTCGTCGTCAACCTGACGGTATCGCTGGCTGTGGCCCTGTTCTTCGTCCCCTGCATGCAAATCTATGTAGACCGAAGTACCAAGCACGACGGTTCCCCACGCCTCCGGCTGATGCCCATCTTGCCGAGACTGCGCTTCGCGGTAAGGTTCTCGCATTTTTATGAAAAAGCGATTACCCTGCTCTCCAGACACAAAAAACTGTCCTTTACCATATTGATACTGATCTTTGGACTACCTGTGTTCCTTTTACCGCAGAGTGTGCAGAGCGAAGGCTTGTGGGGGAAAATCTATAACAAGACAATAGGCAGTGATTTCTATAATGACAATATACGTTCCCTTGTTGACAGAACTTTGGGCGGGACGTTCCGCTTGTTCATGAACGGTAACGGCGAAGAAGGATTGGATGAGGCACAGGAAGATTCCGTGGGCACAACGCTTCTTGTCTCCACAAAGATGCCGAATGGCAGTACGATGGATATGATGGAGGCTTCTCTGTCGAAAATGGAGGCTTTCTTGTCCAGACATCACGAGATTAGACGTTTTACGACCAGTATAAATTCCTCGCACGATGCCGACATTGACGTGGCATTGGCAAAAGAGGCCAACGACCAGGGCTTGGTACTGTCCCTGCGAGACGACATCATTCAACAAGCCCTCATCATCGGTGGCGGTAGTTGGAGCGTCAACGGGCCAGGCAACATGGAGTTCACAAATGGAGTGACAGAACCGGCAGGAGATTATCTGGTAAAGATCTATGGATATAATTATGACAGGTTGATTGCCTTTGCCGATGAGTTTCGTGACTCTCTCGAGACATTCCCCCGCATTCAGAATATCCAGATTGGAACACAGAGAATGATGTGGAAAGATGATTATGCCGAATATGATTTGCTTATTGACAACCCATTACTGGCCAGCAAGGGTATCACAGTGTCTGATGTCTACGATGACTTGAATCAACTTTTTGGCAGAGACACCGGGGATATGGACATCATGGCTGGTGGGCGACAGGTCTCCATTCGATTCGTGCCTAAGCAGATGAAGCAATACGACAGATGGGCTCTTCTTAATTTCCCCATCCAGACGAAGAAAGGAACCGTCAAACTTTCCGACATTGCTACTATACGCAAGAAGCAGATGCCGCAGCAGATTTATAGGGAAAACCAGCAATATTGCATCATCGTACAGTTTAAATATATCGGTTCGGAAGATGCTGGACAGAATCGACTGGAGAAAGAAATCGTAAAACAGAACAAACGCTTGCCCATGGGATATAAGGCCACTATGCAGGAATATGGAACCTGGGACGAAGAAGCCTCTAATAAATATCTTCTGATTCTGTTGGTTGTCGCCATCGTTTTTGTCATTACCAGCATTTTGTTTAATTCCCTGAAGCAGCCTTTTGCCATCATCATGGTCATACCTGTATCTTTCATCGGGGTTTTCTGTATATTCGGCAGTTCTGGTATCATTTTCGGAGAGGGGGGGCTTGCAGCTATGGTTCTGCTGTGCGGCATTACAGTCAATGCAAGCATCTATATTGTGAACGAGTACAACTGCATCAGAAGAAAAAGACGTTCCATTTCCAGTGCGAAGGTTTTTACTTTGGCTTGGAACGCAAAGATTATCCCTATCACCCTAACCATCCTCTCCACGATACTAGGCTTTATCCCGTTCATGATAGGAAAAGACAAAGACGCATTTTGGTATGCATTGTCAGTAGGAACCACCGCCGGGCTGATGGCATCCTTTATCGGAATATTCATCTTCCTGCCGATATTGATTGCCCGACCATCCGAAAAGTCTAAGAAGAGGGGAAAAAACAATGATTCGGAAATAGACAAGAAATGCAGCAAATTTATCAATAAGAGTCGAATACTTGAAATCATCAGATTCGGTATTGTCGGTACAACGGCCATGGTGATCCATTATGCCATTTATTATTTTCTGTTGCCATTCATGACTGTCAACATGGCTTTTTCCATAGGCTATATTCTGAGTTTCATCTGTAATTTCTTCATGACTTCCTGCTTCACCTTTAAAGTCCGTCCCTCTTTTAAAAGACTATGTAGGTTCGGCATTAGCCATGGTATCAACTATCTGTTGCAGATCGCTTTATTGAATGCCTTCCTTGCATTTGGTATAGGTTCGAGGTGTGCTCCGATACCTGTATACGCAGTGTCCATTCCCATTAATTTCTTGTTGGTGCGTTTCGCCATGTTGAAAAGAAACAAAAACAATTCATAAGAGTCCTTTGGTGCGTCGGACCTCATGAACTTATCCTTAGCATTACAAAAGCTTATTGATAATCAGTTGGGACTCATGAAGAAAGGTTCTTCCCCTCTTTTTTTCGAGGAATGGAAAAATATTGCTATCTTTGTACCGTGAAGTTTGTTGGTTACCCCTTCCCTCCGTCTTCGGGGCAAGGCGTGGCAGACTTAGGGTGGAGTCCTCACTTTCTTCTGTCGCAGCCTTCGTATCTCGTTGATTCACTTTAATTAACAAAAACGGGCACCTTTTCGATGCAAGTTTTATCTCATCTCTTGATTTATAAGGGTGAATGAACTAAATTAAAATGAGTATGAAAAAACTTAGATTAATGATGGCTGGTATCGCCCTGCTGACCGTCACGGCAAGTTTACAATCTTGTCTGGATGATGATAATGACAGTTACAACAACAATGTGGCTAATGCGCTCGTCACCGTGGTGCCCTCCACGGAAGGCACCCATCCCTGGATAGTGCTCGACGACTCCACCGTTGCCTATCCTGTCAACCTGAGTACGCCGCCCTTTGGTAATAAAGAGGTGAGGGCGCTGATCAACTACCAGATGGCCGATGGTCAGACTGTTGTCGACGGCAAGTATGCCCACTGCCCGAGTATCTACGTCAACTGGGTGGACAGCATCCTGACGAAGAACATGGCCAAGAACTTCGGAACCGTGGCCAAGAATGATTCCGCTTATGGTAAAGACCCTGTGGAGATTGTCAACGACTGGGTGACCATTGCCGAGGACGGCTATCTCACGCTCCGCTTCCGCACGCGTTTCAGCAGTTCGGTGAAGCATCTGGTGAACGTGGTGAAGGATCCTGGCGCGAAAAGTTCTTATGCCCTGCGTTTCTGCCACAATGCCATGGGCGACAGCTATGGCCAGATTGGCGACGGCATCGCTGCCTTCAAACTGCCCGACTTGCTCGACACCGGTGGCAAATACGTCGTGCTCACGCTCTCGTGGTACTCCTACAGTGGCGAGAAGACGGCCTCTTTCAAGTATTGCTCACGTAAGTCGATCAACCCCAAGAGTAACCTCGCCGAGGTTAAATATATAAAAATGATTCGATAAAAGAAAGTGATTTTCAGCCTAGAAAACAGCGAGCAACGGCTTGTCCACGAATTGCATGACGGTTCCAGAAACGCTATGCAGAACTTCTATGCCCTCTATGCTGAAAAGCTTACGGCCGTGGCAGCCCGCTATATCTCTAACGATGAAGACCTGAAAGACGTGATGCAGGAGGTGATGGTCGGTATATTCACGAATATACACAAGTTCGATTATCGCGGGAAAGGCTCCTTGCTAGCTTGGACATCTCGCGTTACCGCCAACAAGGCCCTGACCTTCCTGCGGCAGCAGAAGCATTTCGATTTTGTGAAACTGACGTGGGACATTGTCGAAGAGGCCGGTGGTAGCGATCCGGAAATGAAGGATATTTCCCCCGAGGTGCTGCACGAGTGCATCCGCAATTTACCGCCAGGCTATCGAGCGGTGCTCAACCTCTACGTCTTCGAGAACCATACGCATGAGGAGATAGCACAGATGTTAGGTATCAAAAGGGATACATCAGCCTCTCAACTACACCGGGCCAGGAAACTGCTCGCGAAAGAATTAAAAGAATACACGACTTCTAAACATTCGCAAAGATGAAAGAACTTTGGAAAAAACAGATGCAGGAAAAGCTTGACGGCTACAAGATGGCTGCCCCGGAGCTCGACTGGACGAATGTTTACCGCAGGGTGGAGAACGCCCGGAAGACGCAGCCGAAGGTTGCCGCCGCCCCGTTCTGGCCGCGCCGTGTGGCTGCCGCCGCTGTCGTCCTTCTCTTGATAGGTGGCGTCGGATACCTCGTTTATCGCCAGTCGCCGACTTCTCCGATGGAGACGGCTGATATGCGCCGGGCTTCTTCCCGCCAGAATCCTCACGCAGAGGCCGACGGGACACCTGCCAGCCCTGTCCGGACGGTTGTCGGAAACATTCTTTATGCCATGTCGGACAACGGACAGAAGGCTTCGGACGTAACGGGCGCAGCGCGCGACAGCGTCTCTGAACCGGGCCAGCCTCTGGTGGCCATGAGCACGGAAAAGCCGAAGGGTGACACCTCCCGGCAGGACGTGACGGTTGCGGCGAAAGAAAAAAAATCGCCGTCGAGCGTGACGGGCAGTGTGGCGGATTCGTACCCTCCGGATCAAAGTAGCGCTTATACACAGCGTTCGGAATCCTCCGGGCATGGTCTTATGGCCCGCGTCTATGCTTCGGGTGGTCTGGGCGGTAATGCTTCGGCCTCTTCTAGGGGCATGCTCATGGACGCCATGCCTTTCGGCGACTGCTATACCTATCTGGGACAGAGCAACGTGATGACCGATATGACTTCGGATTTCGTAGACGAGACCCATGCGAAACATCATCAGCCGATACGCTTCGGCGTTTCCGTGCGCTACCCCCTCAACGACCGATGGAGCGTGGACGTGGGCCTGGCCTACACGCGCATCAGCTCAGATATTACTCATAGGATAGGCGGAACGGTACACTATACAGACCAGACCTTGCAGTATATGGGCTTGTCCGTCAACCTGAACTATTCCTTATGGAGCAACCGCCGTTTCAATGTGTATGCCTCAACTGGCGCCATGGTAGAAAAGATGGTCAAAGGAAAGGCCCGGACAACCACGGAGGAGAGCCATATCCGCACACTGACCACAGACGAAAAGGTGACCCTGCGCCCCTTGCAGTATTCCATCAATGCTGCCGTGGGCGCGGAGATTAAGCTCGGTGACCATCAGAGTATCTACGCTGAGCCGGGCATAGGCTATTATTTCGACAATAAGAGTAAGGTGCAGACGCTCTATCAGGATAAACCGCTGAACCTGAATATCAACGTGGGCGTGCGCTTCAATCTGAAGTAGGGATTCTTCAACCCTAAAGGCCGACACCGATGTATGCCATTCCGCTGCGGAACGAGCGACATCCGTGTCGGCCTTTTGATTATTCCTTTCTGCCGCGAAAGTCTCCTTTTATCATCCGAACAGATGACGGGAGGAGGCGAAAGGTATGATTCAGGAGAGTAAAGTAAGCGTAAAAAATGAAAAACCCTGCCCGACGGTGTGCCGTTAAGACGTCCCTTCGGCCATCCCGAATCCCCCGCGATTCTCGTTTTGTGCTCTTTCTGTAGAACTGACATAAAGAAAAAAAACTTAAACTTCACGGCCTTTTATTTTGCATGTTCTGCAATTTGTGTTATCTTTGTAACAAAAATAAAGATGACACAGGAAGAGAAGAGCCAAATAGAAATGAGCATCGTGGACGTGCTGAAGACGGTCTACGATCCGGAAATACCCGTCGACATCTGGAGCCTCGGCATGATTTACAAAATCGACGTCAAGGACGACAATAGCGTAGACGTGGATATGACGTTCACGGCGCCGTCGTGCCCTGCTGCCGATTTCATTCTTGAGGATGTCCGCACCAAGATAGAAAGTGTGGAAGGGGTCAAGGTGGCCAATGTGAACTTAGTGTTCGAACCGGCCTGGGACCAGAGCATGATGAGCGAAGAGGCGCGCGTGGAACTGGGATTCGAATAGAACCGATTCCGCTGTTCGCACGATGAAAGGCCATCGTCCGTGAGTAGTCAACTAGAATAATGAAGATATGAGTGAAATTTCTCAAGAAGCAGTTCATCCTTCGGATGTAAAGACGAGGGTGGAGGCGGGTGCGCGCAACGTTTATTTTCTGTCCGATGCTCATCTGGGTTCACTCGCCATAGCCCATGGACGCACGCAGGAACGCCGGCTGGTCAGGTTCCTCGACGGTCTCAAAACGAAAGCCGCCGCTATCTATTTGTTGGGCGATATGTTCGACTTTTGGGACGAATATAAATATGTGGTGCCGAAAGGTTACACGCGTTTCCTGGGCAAAATATCGGAACTGACCGACATGGGAATAGAGGTTCACTACTTCACGGGCAACCACGACATCTGGACGTACGGCTATCTAGAGCAGGAGTGCGGCGTCATCCTGCACCGCCAACCCATCACGACGGAGATTTTCGACAAGGTGTTCTTCCTGGCCCACGGTGACGGTCTCGGCGACCCCGACAACAAGTACAAACTGCTGCGACGGATGTTCCACAACCGCACCTGCCAGCGACTGCTCAACTTCATGCACCCCTGGCTGGGCATGCAGCTCGGTCTGAACTGGGCTAAGAACAGCCGCCTGAAGCGTATGGACGGCAAAGAGGTTCCCTACATGGGCGAGAACAAGGAGTATCTGGTACTGTTTACCAAGGAATATATGAAGACCCATGCCGACGTGGACTACTACATTTATGGTCACCGGCACATCGAACTCGACCTGAAACTTTCGCGCAAGGTGCGCATGATGATTCTCGGCGACTGGATATGGCAGTTCACTTATGCCGTCTTCGACGGCGAGCACATGTTTTTAGAGGAGTATGTGGAGGGCGAGAGCCATCCGTAACGCCCGCTACCGCGGAAGGCCAGGGGAAGCCTAGGAGAACTGCGGACCTGATGATAAAAAGCAAACCTAATAAAAAATAACACTAAAAAATGAACCACAAAGTAATGATTAAAATCGCCATGATCGTCATGGCGTGCCTGCTGGTATCACCACAGGTGAAGGCACAGCGTTACGATTTTGCCAACTTTGGCCGTTACGCAGAGGCCAACAAGCAACTGGGCAAGCCGGCTAAAAATAACAAGCGTGTCGTCTTCATGGGCAATTCCATCACCGAAAACTGGGCTGCGATGTGCCCCGACTTTTTTAAGAGCCATGGCTACATAGGTCGTGGCATCAGCGGACAGACTTCTTATCAGTTCCTGCTCCGTTTCCGGCAAGATGTCATCGACCTGCAACCGAAGGTCGTCGTCATCAATTATGGTACCAACGACATTGCCGAGAATACGGGCGTGTATAATGAAGACCTGACTTTTGCGAATGTTCAGTCGATGGTCGATCTGGCCCGTGCCAACAAGATAAAAGTCATTCTTACCTCTACGCTGCCGGCCGAGAAGTTTCTCTGGCGGCCGTCCGTTACTGATGCTATGGTCAAGATTCGTCATCTGAATGCCCGTGTGAAGGCCTACGCCGCAACCAACAAGATTCCGTTCGTGGATTATTTCTCTGCCATGGTCTCTGAGGACGGAAAGGCGCTGAACCCGAAATATGCGCCCAAGGGCGAGACCGTGCATCCCGACAATGCCGGTTACGAGGTGATGGAGGCGCTTATCGTGCCCGCCATCAATAAGATATTGTAAGGAA
>OCVT010000274.1_pt1 | contig 20275 bp, 15 predicted proteins | sample 1539111 | NCBI WGS metagenome assembly OCVT01 (sample SAMEA3991482, study PRJEB22521) | metagenome | biome: anthropogenic terrestrial biome; feature: sewage plant; material: raw primary sludge | place: Sweden | collected 2012-09-26 | reverse complement strand
TATATGATTATCAGGACTTTAGTAAAATGCCTCATTTTGGACGTATTTCGGGCCGGGGGAAAAGTTTTTTGCAAAGTGGGCCAAATTTTTGAGGCACTTGTAAAGTTTTTTTATCAAAAAATCAAAACGGCAGAAGAGGTGTCATACAGACGTTGACATGGAGATACCAACGATAAGATTTTAAATCAATGGCTACGACAGAAAAATCCTTACAATCTATATAAAAACAGGTTCCCATGATTTAAGCCTTATGGAGGAATATCATTCTGACAACTTCGTTGAACAAGAACATGATAACCATTCTATAGGATGACACGCATAAATCAGCATCATACCAGGACGATGACCAGCGCAAGGCATCAATATGTCATTAGTCGGCATATCATACCAGCAAAGGGAGGAAAGGACTGCTGGTCTGAATAAACAGAAAAAGCATCTGCCCCACCGCATTAAACGATGAGAAATTTCAATAATTGGAGAAATTAGCGTATCTTTGCAAGCAATAAGGAACGGACATCATGCTGCAATTGTCGCAATATTTTCCTATCACCGACCCCACCCTGATTTTCTTCGTGGTGCTGCTCATCATTCTGTTTGCCCCTATCATTATGGGCAAGCTGCGCATTCCGTATATAACAGGAATGATTATTGCAGGTATTATTGTCGGCCCTCACGGCTTGGGTATTTTAATAAAAGACAGTTCGTTTGCCATATTTGGAAATGTTGGTTTATATTATATAATGCTCCTTTCCGGACTCGAAATGAACATGAGCGATTTCCGCAATAACAAAACGAAAACGTTTACTCATGGCATATTGGCTTTTGCGATACCAATAATTATCGGATTCTGTTTTAACACGACATTATTAAAATACGGTTTTCTGACATCAGTGCTATTAGCCAGCATGTATGCCTCACACACCCTGATTGCCTATCCTACAGTTCTACGATTCGGACTTTCCCAAAAGCGATGTGTGACAATAGCAGTAGGCGCTACGGCAATTACAGACACATTAACGTTGTTTGTACTTGCTATTGTGAGCGGAATATTCAAAGGAAACATCAATGGAATTTACTGGATATTGTTTTTCATAAAAGCAAGCATTGTTTTCTTCATTATCATCTATTTCTTCCCGCGCATGGCCCGCTACTTCTTTAAAAAGTACGAAAACAATGTCTATCAATTCATATTTGTCCTTGCAATGGCCTTCTTAGGAGCAAGTATGATGGAGGCTATAGGTATGGAAGGGTTACTTGGCGCCTTTCTAACAGGATTGGTACTAAACAGATATGTACCGAATGTATCACCTCTGATGAATCATCTGGAATTTGTTGGAAATGCTGTTTTTATTCCATATTTCCTCATAGGAGTGGGGATGCTGGTTAATGTTAATATACTTTTCACGGGCTTTAATACATGGAAGGTCGCCATCGTCATGATAACTGTCGCTTTATCCAGCAAATGGTTCGCTTCGCTTGCCACCCAGAAGATCTTCGGACTGAAAAGCACTGAAAGGGAATTAATTTACGGACTGAGCAATGCTCAGGCAGGAGCCACATTAGCAGCCGTCCTGATAGGATATAACATGATTATGCCTAACGGCCAGAGATTACTCAATGATGATATTCTCAATGGAACAATAATACTTATCCTTGTAACATGCATATTCAGCTCTTTTACAACAGAAAGAGCCGCAAAAAAGATCGTATTACAAACAAGAAACACTGAACCGGAAAAAAAACCATTTGATGATGAGAGAATCCTTGTACCCATAAAATATCCTGAAATAGCAAACAATCTTATTAATATGGCTATCATGATGCGCAACAAGAAGTTGGGCAGAGGATTAATTGGATTAAATGTGGTTTACGAGGATGACAACATGAGGGAGAATCTGGAAAGAGGAAAACAACTTCTTGACCGAATGACTCTGTATGCTAACTCCGCAGGCGTACTTATGCAGACCCAGGTACGCATTGCCGCGAACATTGCCAACGGTATCAAACATGCCTTCAATGAGTTTCAGGCTTCCGAGATTATCATCGGCATGCACTTCCACAAGGAAGTTTCTAATAAATTCTGGGGTGAGTTCCATCAAAGTCTGTTCAACGGCCTGAACCGGCAAATCATCATGGCGCGCCTGATGCAACCATTGAGCACCCTACGCAGCATACAGGTAGCCGTGCCATCGAGAGCACAGTTTGAACCCGGCTTCTACCGCTGGATGGAACGGCTGGCCCGGCTGGCCGAGAACCTGGAATGCAGAATACAGTTCCACGGACGCTCCGACACCATCGCCCTGATAACGGAATTTATACAGAACCATCATTCCGAAGCCCGGGCATCATACAGCAACATGGAACATTGGAGCTCGATGCCCGAACTGGCCGATACCATCTCCGACGACCATCTGTTCGTGGTGGTAACCGCCCGTAAGGGAACGGTATCGTATAAGAACGCTCTGGACCGTCTGCCCGACGAGCTGACGCGCTACTACAACGGCAAGAACCTGATGATTATATTCCCCGACCAGTACGGCGACGCCATGGGAGAGATGACCTTCGCCCAGCCACAGCACACCGAAGAGATGAGTGCTTACGAGGCTATCAAGCGCTGGTTCGATCGAAAAATAAGACAATAGTCATCTTCAGAAAAGAGACTGACAACAGATTTAGAATTAAAATATGATAGACATCAAAGGAATCACCAAGAGCTTCGGCTCTCTGCAAGTGCTGAAAGGCATAGACTTGCACATCGACAAAGGTGAAGTGGTGAGCATCGTAGGCCCTAGCGGTGCCGGAAAGACCACACTGCTACAGATAGCAGGTACACTCGACAAAGCCGACAGCGGTACCATAGAGATCGACGGCATCGACGTAAGTACGTTGAGCACCAAGAAGCTAAGCGACTTTCGCAACCGGCATATCGGCTTCATATTCCAGTTTCACCAGTTGCTTCCGGAGTTCACTGCGTTGGAAAACATCATGATTCCAGCCTTCATTGCAGGACTATCTCCCAGCAAGGCCAAAGCCAGAGCCAAGGAGCTGCTCGACTTCATGGGACTGGCCGACCGTGCGAGCCACAAGCCTAACGAACTGTCGGGCGGAGAGAAACAACGCGTGGCCGTGGCGCGAGCGCTCGTCAACAACCCCGCCGTTATTCTGGCCGACGAACCCAGCGGAAGCCTCGACAGCAAGAACAAGGCCGAGTTGCACCAACTTTTCTTCGACCTGCGTGACAAGTTCGGACAGACTTTCGTCATTGTCACCCACGACGAGGGACTGGCAGCCGTCACCGACCGCACCATCCACCTGAAAGACGGCCAGATTGTGCAAAAAGAAGTCACTGCACTACAGAAAGACACCTCTACTACGGATGCCGATACGCCATCGGAGACGACAACTGAACCGGAACCAAAAGAACAAAAATCAAACACCACAGAACGATGACAAATACCCTTAAACTTGGCGATTATAACCACATGACCGTCGTGAAGCGCACCGACTTCGGCCTCTATCTCGACGGCGGTGAAGAAGGTGAAATACTGCTCCCCTTACGCTACGTGCCCGAAGGCACAGAGATTGGTGACGAGCTGGATGTCTTCATCTATCTCGACAACGAAGAACGACTGGTGGCTACCACAGAGACACCACTGGCCAAGAAGGGCGACTTCGCCTATCTGCAAGTGGCCTGGGTGAACGAATACGGCGCTTTTCTGAAATGGGGGCTGATGAAAGACCTCTTCTGCCCGTTCCGCGAGCAAAAGCAGAAAATGGAGATTGGCGAGAATTACATCGTCTACGTCTACATTGACGAGGAAAGTTACCGCATCGTAGCCTCTGCCAAGGTAGATCATTTTCTTGACCAGACGATAAGCCCCTACCAGCATGGGCAGGAGGTGGACATACTCATCTGGCAAAAGACGGAGCTGGGATTCAAGGTTATCATAGACAATCGCTACCCAGGACTCGCCTACGAGGATCAGATTTTCAAATATGTACACACCGGTGACCGCATGAAAGGCTACATCGACATTATTCGCGAAGACGGTAAGATAGACGTCACACTACAGCCAACAGGCAGGAAGCAGGCTCTAGACTTCTCAGAAACACTGCTCCAATATCTGAAAGAGAATGGTAATCACTGCACACTGGGCGACAAATCGGATGCCGAAGATATCAGACGCACTTTCCAAGTAAGCAAGAAGACTTACAAGAAAGCTATCGGGGATCTGTATAAACGGCATCTCGTCACGATTGGCACAAACGGCATCACGCTGACCAAATAAGACTTCGACACAATAGCCAGCTAGAAGATGCGTCCCGTAATGGATACCTTCAATACAGGATACACCTTCAAGTCGTTGATGATCTTTGACACATCGTCATTGGCATCGTTGACTTCACAGATGTCTACCTCTGTATTATTAGAGTATACCTTCGGCTTGTTCTCAAATTGGCAGCCCAGTTCCACTCGCATGCCCACACGGTGTCTGGGTATCAGGCGGCCATAACCGATGCCTGCATACGGGCGTACACCGCTAGTCTTCATGTAGCCGTCGACATCGCCGTTATCATCAAAGCGAATGTTATACTTATCAATCTCGGCATAGATTTGATCCTTCAACAACGGGTTGCCGGCAATGGCATCACGCACATTGTCACTATGTCCTTTCAACTTCGTTATCCGCGCGCCACCAAACGAAAAACCGGCAGAAACGAACAGGTTGTTCCTCTCGCCGAAGGGATAGCAGTTCAGCCTGAAGTCGCAGGTTGTACGCGAGAAGTCGGCCTTGATATTGACATTGTCGATGTTTACGTTTCCATACTTTGTCTGTATCGCACCGACATTGACATCGCCGCTCACCTTGAACCCGGGCATAACGTTTACGCCGAAGCCCACCTCCAGATAACTGGTCAAAGGAGTTGCCAGATCAACGCTTACGCCTTGAGTACCTACGCTGAGGTCTGTTCCCAAACGATTAAAAATACCATAGAACTTTTCGCTGTTCTGTGCAGATGCCACTATGCTTAGAGTAATAAGGAAGGTTAATAGAGTTACTTTTTTCATAATTGGATTGATTGAACATTATCTTAATCATCTGCAAATATAGAACATTTACACCGTTCCACGAAAAAAAGAAAGAAAAAAACGAAAAAAACATAAGAAACAGTCGTTCCTTATGTTTTTTCGATTGGACTTATTGGTTAGAATTCTGCGCTCTTCGGCGTGCGTGGGAACGGAATGACATCACGAATGTTCTGCATGCCGGTGACAAAGAGGATGAGACGCTCGAAGCCTAGGCCGAAACCGCCATGAGGACACGTACCGAACTTACGGGTATCAAGATACCAACACATATCCTTCATCTGAATATTGCGGCGATTAATCTCGGCCATCAATATGTCATAGTTCTCTTCACGAACAGAGCCACCAATGATTTCGCCAATCTGCGGGAAGAGTACATCTGTACCCTGAACGGTTTTCCCGTCTTCATTGATTTTCATATAGAAGGCCTTGATGTCTCGCGGATAGTCTGTCATGATGACTGGCTTCTTGAAATGCTGTTCCACCAAGAAGCGCTCGTGTTCACTGGCCAAGTCCATGCCCCATGAAACAGGGAACTCAAACTTCTGCCCATTCTTCACAGCCTCTTCCAGTATGCGAATGCCCTCAGTGTATGGCAAACGAACAAACTCGTCATTAATCACACTCTGTAAACGCTCAAGCAACGTCTTGTCGATCATCTTGTTGAGGAACTGCAAGTCGTCCTGACAATTGTCGAGAGCCCACTTCACACAGTACTTGATGAAATCTTCTTCCAAGTCCATCAGGTCGTTCATGTCGATGAAAGCGACTTCAGGCTCTATCATCCAGAACTCTGCCAGATGGCGCGGTGTATTGCTGTTCTCTGCACGGAAGGTAGGCCCAAAGGTGTAAATCTGTCCCAGCGCCGTAGCACCTAACTCACCTTCGAGCTGGCCGGAAACGGTAAGCGACGTCATCTTTCCGAAGAAATCATCGTCATACTTGATTTTTCCGTCCTCGCCCTTCTTCAGGTCGTAGAGATTTTTGGTCGTTACCTGAAACATTTCGCCAGCACCCTCGCAATCACTGGCTGTAATCAGCGGTGTGTTGAAATAGAAGAAGCCATGCTCATGAAAATACTTATGAATCGCAATGGCCATATTATGACGAATGCGAAAGACTGCTCCAAAGGTATTCGTACGCAGACGCAGATGGGCATATTGACGCATATACTCGAAACTCTGCCCCTTCTTCTGCATAGGATAGTCGGCGCCACAAAGACCGTATATTTCAAGGTCTTCACACTGGAGTTCAGAATCCTGTCCCTGTCCTTGACTCTCCACCAGTTTGCCCGTAGCGCTGATGCAGGCACCGGTGGTAATCTTCTTCAGCATCTCGACATCGAACTTCGCAGAGTCTACGACAATCTGGATATTATGAATAGTAGAACCATCGTTAAGAGCGATAAAATCGATTGCCTTGCTACTACGATGGGTACGAACCCATCCCTTAACATTGATCTGGGTACCGAAGTCTGTACGCTTCAGCGCCTCTACTACTTTTGTTCTTTTCATTTTTGCTAATCCTATAATACGGAGATGTGCCATAAGTTACGACTGATGGCACATCATCCTTAATTGGTTTTATTCAAAAGCTCCCATACGAAGCATCTCCACTTCTTTCTCTGTGAGGAAACGCCAGTCTCCACGGCGGAGGTTCTTCTTGGTAAGTCCGGCAAACTGTACGCGGTCAAGTTTGACGACACGATAGCCGAGATTTTCAAAGATACGACGCACGATACGATTCTTACCACTGTGGATTTCTATGCCTACCTGAGATTTATCGCGATCGTCAACATACTCAATGGCATCAGCGTGCACTTCACCGTCTTCCAACTGTATGCCATCGACAATCTGCTGAATGTCGTGTGCAGAAACGGGTCTGTCAAGGAATACATGGTATACTTTCTTCTTCAAGAACTTCGGATGTGTCAACTTACTAGCCAAGTCTCCATCATTGGTAAGCAGCAACACACCAGTGGTATTACGGTCGAGTCGGCCTACAGGATAGATTCGCTCTGCACACACATTATTGACAAGATCCATGACTGTCTTACGCTGTTGCGGGTCATCGCTGGTGGTCACATAATCCTTGGGCTTATTAAGGAGAACATAGACTTTCTTTTCCAATGAAACCAGTTGGTCATGGAATTTTATTTCGTCAGTACGCAAGACCTTGGTTCCCAATTCAGTAACGGCATTTCCGTTGACGGTAACCACACCTGCCTGAATGAACTCGTCAGCCTCACGACGGCTGCAAACGCCGGCATTAGCAAGGAACTTGTTCAAACGTAAGGGCTCTGTGGGATCGATATTGTCTTCTTTATACTCAATACGCTTCTTCAAACTGTACTTAGCATTCGGGTCATAATCTGTTGTATGCTGATGGTAATCACCCTGATCGTAGCCACCACCCTGATTATTGTAGCCGCCGCGCTGATAACCACCACGCTGTTGATAGCCGCCACCTTGATTATTATAACCGCCACGTTGCTGATAGCCGCCACCTTGATTGCTATAGCCGCCACGCTGGTAGCCACCACCCTGATTATTGTAGCCGCCACGCTGATTATTGTAGCCACCGCGCTGCTGATAACCACCGCGCTGCTGATAGCCGCCGCCCTGATTATTGTAGCCGCCACGTTGCTGGTAGCCGCCACCTTGATTATTGTAGCCACCGCGCTGCTGGTAACCATTCTGCTGTCCATCACCGTCATTATAACGGGGACGGTAAGGACGCTGCTGATAACCACCTTGCTGGCCGTCACCATTATTGTTGTAATGAGGACGATAATCACCGCCTTGCTGGCGCTGTTGATACCCTCCCTGATTATCATCATTATTGTAACGAGGACGATAACCTCCCTGCTGGCGTGGCTGATAGCCACCACCCTGATTATCATAACGGGGACGATAAGGACGCTGCGGCTGGGAACCACTTCCCTGTAGTCCGGCTCCGAATCCTTCGGGACGGAATCCTCCGTCTTCGCCACTGTTGTTATTACTTCTATCGGCACTATACGCATGCTGACTGTGGATGCGAGGACGCTGTGGTCTTACTCCCGCTCCTCCACGATAATCTCTCTGATAGTTGCCCATAGGCTTGTTGTAGCCATCACGGCTGTTTTCATTCTGGTCAGCAGACTGTTGCTGATCCTGTGTTTGGTTTTCTAATTCTGAATCCATAATCCTAAAATCCTTTACTTTTAGCCTCACGGCTGGGGTTAATAAATCAAATAATTAAATTCCTGTATAGTTTCGAGGGGTTATACCCATCAATTCTGCTTTCACGCTGTCACTAACGCTCAGACTCTGAATAAATTCATGTATGGTCTCTTCCGTCATTGTATGATTGGTACGCGTGAGCGCTTTCAAAGCCTCATAAGGGTGCGGATATCCTTCACGGCGCAGAATGGTCTGAATAGCCTCCGCCACCACTGCCCACGTCTTATCCAAGTCTTCATTTATCTTGCCTTGGTTTAGAATCACCTTGCGTAATCCTTTCAGTGTACTCTGAATGGCGATGATGCTATGACCAATAGGCACACCTATATTGCGCAATACTGTCGAATCGGTAAGATCACGCTGCAACCTGCTTAACGGCAACTTCTGTGCTAGAAATTGCAGGATGGCATTAGCCATGCCGAGGTTGCCTTCACTATTTTCATAATCTATGGGGTTTACCTTATGCGGCATTGCACTTGAACCAACTTCACCTTCCTTGATTTTCTGTTTAAAATACTCCATGGAAATATACATCCAGAAGTCACGGTCGAGATCGATAATGATGGTATTGATACGACGGATAGCATCAAAGATGGCTCCCATATAATCGTAATTACTTATCTGCGTGGTGTACTGCTCGCGCTCCAGGCCAAGCTTTTCACTCACAAACTTATTTCCGAAGGCTTTCCAGTCATAATCAGGATAAGCCACATGATGGGCATTGAAATTACCTGTGGCGCCGCCGAACTTAGCCGTAAACTTACAGGCCTTCAGAGAATTGAGTTGTTCGGTAAGACGATAGACGAACACCATGATTTCTTTTCCCAAACGAGTGGGTGAAGCAGGCTGACCATGGGTCTTAGCTAACATTGACACGTTTTTCCACTCATCAGCGTAGTGTTTCAACAGACCGATGAGTTCCTCAACCTGAGGCTCATAAACTTTCTGCAAAGCTTCCTTCAACAAAAGAGGCACACTTGTATTATTAATATCCTGTGAGGTCAAGCCAAAATGAATGAACTCCTTATAGGAATCAATACCACCTATCTGGTCAAATTGTTCCTTAAGAAAATATTCCACGGCCTTCACGTCATGATTGGTTATCTTTTCAATATCCTTTACACGCTGTGCACCCGTCTCATCAAACAGAAGATAGATATTGCGAAGACGATCGAACAGCGAATGATCGAACGAAGCCAGTTGTGGCAATGGCAATTCACACAACGTAATGAAATATTCGATTTCCACACATACACGATAGCGGATGAGCGCATACTCGGAGAAATAGTCTGCCAACGGCTCTGTTTTACTTCTATAACGGCCATCAATAGGTGAAATGGCAGTCAACACATCAAAATTCATAACTAATACGTATTATTCGGATACAAAATTACGAATTTAATTTCATACAACCACTATTGTTTCCCTAAAAGTTTATTAAAACGAAGTGAGAATAAGAATAAGGGTCTTCCGGAATTTGGAGTGATGGTGATTTGTTTAATATCAATAAGAGACAAGATAAATCCCATATAGAGTCCTATATACACTAAGGTTTCCCAGCGCCTAGTAAGAGCGCGGTAAAACCAATTTCAGATATTCCCAAATTATCATTTTTATATTTACAAGCCACCTATATAAAGAGCTTAACACTTATATGATTCTTCGTAACTATCTGTCTTTGAGAAAGAAAAATCCATCACTCCAAATGTCGGATGTGCCTAAAATAACATACTCTCCCTAAAACCAGAAGAATCCCACAACCAAATGTTGCAGGATTCCTTATATGGTGGGCGTTGACGGATTCGAACCGCCGACCCTCTGCTTGTAAGGCAGATGCTCTAAACCAGCTGAGCTAAACGCCCTTACTTCTTAAAAGCGAGTGCAAAGATACAATGATTTTTTGAAAGTTCCAAAAAAAATCACTGTTTTTTTTAATTTTGCAAACCATCAGATGTCCTTAGTTCCCAGACGGACTATCATGTTTGTCGCCAAATCAGCCGTTCCATTAAATAAAAAATCCCTCACAATCCCGAAAGACTGCGAGGAAAAACACCCCAGTGGGCGTTGACGGATTCGAACCGCCGACCCTCTGCTTGTAAGGCAGATGCTCTAAACCAGCTGAGCTAAACGCCCCTATTTTTTAAGGCGATGCAAAGATAGGACTTTTTATACAAACCGCCAAATTTTCCGATAGTTTTTTTCTCTTTAAATACAAACATTGCAGAAAAAACCTGCAACAAGAAACGTATGTGATATATATAAACACCCAAAAAGCACATAAGTCTGACAAAATTAGAAAGAACTAATAAAGATAATCCTTGATTAAAGTGCCACGTTTCCTTCCACAAAGATCTATTCTACTCGGTTATTCACAACACTTCTACAATTTGTTTAAAAAAAGTGCCAGGTGTCATCGTATTCTTTTACAGCATTGGCAGATAAGTAGCTATATTAAGACACAAAAAAGGGCGTTCATAACGAACGCCCTTCTACTATGTTTAATTAAAAACCTTATTAGTCAGCAATCTGAACGGTTGCACGACGATTGAAAGAAATCGGAGAGAGATCTTTCACACCACCCTTACCAGAAGTAGTGATTTTATCGCGGCTTACACCAATCTTAACCAACTCGTCTGCAACGGTCTTAGCACGCTGCTCAGACAGCCACTGGTTGTGGGGAGCCTTACCTGTTGCGCTATCAGCATAACCTGTAACAACAAGGCTGTTGTTATTGTCCTTAGCATACTTAGCCAAAGCCTTTACATTTACTAGATCTTTCTGAGAAGCGATGTTTGTCTTATTAAGGTTGAAGAAGACAGAAACCGGTGTATTAACGAATTCCTTAACAGAAGCAGGAGTTTCTGTCTTCGGCTGGTTAGCCAGCATGTTCTTCAGGCGAGCGTTCTCTGCATTAGCATCATTGAGCTGAGCGTTGAGAGCGTCGATCTGAGACTGAGAGAGGGCCTTGATAGCATCAACATCAGGAACTTTGTTCCATGTTGCTTTGCCCAAGTTGAAAGTCAGGCCAAGTTCTCCATAAACATTATTGTCATGAGAAATCCAACCGCGGCGTCCAGAATACTGATCATACCCATCAACGTCACCCTCATAGCGATTCCATCCAATTTCAAGATTGATTGCTACGTGCTTGCTTACATTGAACTCATTCAGGATACCTGCACTGAGTCCCATTCCATAATAGTTGGCAGACATTGAACGGCCTATACCTGCACCAGCGAATGGAATAAAATTCCAAACACGATTAGGATTGTAACCACAAAGCATATTACTCAAGTTGAACAAAGCCTGTTCATTAGCAATCCAATACTTGTTGAATACATCCGCAGGACCCTTGCCTTCATTGCCTACACGCTTGCCCCAAATGCCTTGTACTTTCGTGCGAAGTCCGAGACCCGGAGTAAACCACTTACCAATGGCTACTGCAGCACCTGCGTTAGAACGGAAATCCTTGAAAGGACTTGTAGCATAGTCTTGACCATGCTCCTGACCGGAATACCAAGCATTCCAATTACCACCTAACTGAATAAACCAGTTGCTCCAGAAAGAATTGGTTGCTACACTATATTTAAGTGTAGGATCTGCGTCCTGTGCCATTGAGACCATAGAAACGCTGGCAAATGCCAAAACAATCAATAATTTTTTCATAACCTTTTTTTATTTAACAATCAAAAAAAATAATCTTAATTAGCGTATATACTTTTCCGCATCGGGCGCAAAGATACTAATAAATTTCAAATATTATCTTTTTTTTTTCAGAAAATATCATTTTTAACTAAAAAAAACATGCTTCATTTGTACTTTGCATACATTTATTTCAGCAACAGTTCTATCTCCTGCTGTGGAAGAATACATAGCACTTTTTTCCCATCAGGCGTATAATTAAAATTTGAGCACATAAACAGGCTGTTCACCAAGTTTTCCATTTCCTCGTTATTCATCACTTGTCCCTGTGGGATGGCAGCATTACGAGCAAGACTAAGGGCAATAGATTGATGAATATCACCAACAGCTGAGGAATCTCTTTCTACAACAGTGCTTACCATATTATGCACAAGCGAAGTAGGCGAGAGCCCATCAAGACCAGTTGGAACAGCATTAATGGCATAGTTTCCACTCCCCATATCGGTCAGTTCAAAGCCGATAGCCGTCATCTCAGGTAATATTTTTTGCCACAGAACCATTTCCGAAACGGATAAATGCACCAGCTCCGGAAAGAGCACTTTCTGAGAACTCGTCTTATGACTACTTAGCTGGCTGAGATATTCCTCATATAATATGCGCATGTGCGCGCGATGCTGGTCAATGATCATCAGTCCCGACTTTACTGCCGTCATCACATATTTACCTTTATATTGGTAATGAGCCGGCGATTTCTCCGCTATAAGATTCTCCCGGGCGGGATTTACAGAAGGAACAGTCTCTACAGGTTGATCGAATATCTCCTGTTCCTGGTGATGCTCGGTTTGCAGTCCCTTATATAATTCTTCCCAACTATCGGCCTTTTGCATAGGCATTGCAGGTTGACTATCCTTAAAGGGATTGTATTGTGGATTATACAGAACCTTCGGTGTCTGCACGTGATTTTCAGGATTAAAAACTGGGATATCAGGCATACCCTGTGTATCAAAATCAATGGAAGGCACTTCACTGAACAAACCAACAGCCTCTTTCACTGTTGCCGATAAAATTTGCCAGATAGCCTGCTCATTTTCAAATTTAATTTCAGTCTTTGTCGGATGAATATTCACATCGATATCTTCCGGGGTTACGTCAAAATAGATAAAATAAGGTACTTGTTCTCCCACAGGGACCAAGCGTTCAAAGGCATTCATCACCGCCTTGTTGAAATAAGGGTGTTTCATATATCGGCCATTAACAAAGAAATACTGATGAGCACCCTTCTTTCGAGCCGATTCCGGCTTCCCTACGAAACCGGAGATTTTACACATGGTCGTCTCCACGTTGACAGGAAGCAGTTCCTGATTGATACGCTTGCCAAAGACATCAATGATACGCTGACGCAAACCACCTGCTTTCAAATTGAACAGTTCCACCCCATTACTATGTAAGGTATAGGCTATTTGAGGCGTGACAAGGATCATGCGTTCAAAGGCCGTAACAATATTGTTCAGTTCCGTGGAATTGGACTTCAAAAACTTACGGCGTGCAGGGACATTAAAAAACAGATTTTCTATCAGGAAATTGCTGCCAACGGGACACGAGCAAGGCTCCTGACCAGTAAAGCGAGAGGCGGAAACGGACAAATGCATGCCCACTTCGTCTTGTTCCTGACGAGTTTTCATTTCTATCTGTGCCACCGCAGCTATAGAAGCCAAGGCCTCACCTCTAAAGCCCATAGTATGAAGCGAGAACAAGTCTTCCGCTTGTCGGATTTTAGATGTAGCATGGCGTTCAAATGACAGACGCGCGTCAGTTTCCGACATTCCTTTTCCATCATCTATCACCTGTATCGACGTACGGCCTGCGTCAACGACGAGAACGTTAATCACCTTAGCTCCTGCATCAATCGCGTTCTCCACCAGTTCTTTGATGACACTGGCTGGACGCTGGATGACCTCACCGGCAGCAATCTGATTGGCTACCGAATCGGGTAAAAGTTGTATGATATCGCTCATAATCTATACGACATAAAATAAGACAAAAGCAATTCCTTCTATCTCTTGCCGAGATGTTGTAGAGGAGCCGCATTCCTCGTCTGTTTCTTCAACATATTCTCACTACCCTTCCCTCGCCACACAAAAACGTCGGCAGGCGATATCGGACGGATTTCATTAAACCATGCGAAATCAGACAGTCTGTATTTGTCCAGTGGAATCTGTGTCATCGGATACATGGTGGACTGGAATTTATTGGTCCATATCCGTTCCAACTTACGCTCAGGAGAGAGATACATTCGCATGGTATCTGTCTCGAGATGGTTGAGTCCAACGAGTGAACTATCTTTGTCATCCTGGGGATAATAGATTGACTTCACATTTCCTATAGCTTCCGTGCGTCTGATTTTTCCTTTATCAAAATAAGCATTCATCAGATGCGACGATATCTGAGCATAGTGGTCTTTCTTATCAATTTTTTCTATAGACAACGCCTGCCCGATAATCTGCGCCATTCGGATAGTACTGTCGTTCATGTACACCTTGATGATTTCACCCAGCAACTGTCGCTCACCGTTCCACGCTATCGGGTCGTGGTACATGGTCATGCAAGAGTCCTTTGAATTGAACACCAGAGAATCACAAACCGCTTGTATGTCCACACGATAAGCCCTTACCTTACGGAAGGCATGTACTTTCCGATAAACGGAATCGGTATTGATGTTGTATGTATAGATTTTCAACGAGTCAGCATGCACGTAAAGCGTGTCTTTCTGCGAATAATCCTTAGCCAATGCGTTCTGCGTAGCATATCCGTAACCAGTCTTCTCATTGTATCGCATCTTCCCGCTCAGCAACGTATTTTTGTTTTTCTTATCCACATAGATGACGTTGCCATAACCTTCGCTCTGTCCCAACTTACTGTTGTAATACAGGCTGTCACCGGTAATGGTCTTGTCCTTGTCCACGACGGTAGAGCGTCCAAACATTCTCGCCTTATCCGTATGCGTATTAAAATAAGCATTCCGAGTATGTATAACGCTCGTCTTCGAGGTAATTTTAGAAGGTCCCAGCACATGGGCCAAAGAGTTGCGGGTATCATAATGCAACGTATCAGTAGTGATGAGACGGTCTGGACTACGCAGCTTCACATTATAAAAGAATACTGCTTCACGTGTATCAAGATGATATTCGCCCCAGTCGGAAACCAGTTTGTCCTTTCCGTCAATCAGCGTTCCTCCCTCCTGGAAGAAAGCATAATCATACAGGCGGTCATAATTAAGACTATCCGTATATAGCGTTTGACGGCGATGCTTAAGGACTACATTCTTTCGCGCCTGCATCATCTGGCCCTGTCCGTCGTAATCAGCATAATCACTACTCAACGACAAGGTATCCCCCTGACGAAAGCGTACATGTCCGAATGCCTTCACCGAATTGGACTGTTGATAGAAATAAGCACTGTCACACCACAGGTAAGCGCCCTGATGACGGAATTGCACATGTCCCTTCACAATCTGCACATCGGGATTAGCACCGAACATATCATACCTCAACTCATCAGAATGGATAAGGTAGACGCGCTCGTTCGATTTGGGGCGCGGCCGCTTATGAGTTGCTGCTACAGAATGTATCAAGCATAGTCCAAACAGGCATAGAACCATTATCAATATGATTCTATGCCCGTCAAAAACATAAGTTGCCGGTTGTCTATGTGTCATTTAATCCAACCTTGATACTCGAAATGACAGTTCTTGTAACGATCCTGCATGCTCACATAAGTATGCTTGATCTTATCAACGACCCAGTCGTGGAGAACTTTGTCACGCTCCTTGTTCACAACGACATTCTTCATCACCTGATAATCTTCAGTAATGGTTGCCTTATGACCGTCTATACGGTTTTTTAATTTTACGACGGCACACACCGTCTTGCCTTTGACATTAATCATCCGAAAAGCTTTAGAGACATCCCCAACCTTCATCTTTTCCACCTCGCGGGCAATCTCGGTAGAGAGATCCTGCATACGGAAGCGCGGTGACAGTGTACCCGTTTCCTGATTGGCAAAAGCCATCAGTCCATGGTTGTTCTTCGTATCCTTGTCATCTGAAATCAATGTGGCGGCCTCTTCAAAAGTGAACTTCTTGGCATTGATATCATCAACAACAGAATCCAGACGTGCTTCGGTCTGTCCAATAGCCTCCGGACTCACATGCGGCTTCAGTAAGATGTGACGCACATTGACCTTATCACCACGTCTGTCGATGAGTTGGACGATATGGAAGCCGAACTCACTTTCAAAAATCTTGGAGATTTTCTTCGGGTCGGTAAGGTTGAAAGCTACGTTGGCAAAAGCAGGGTCGAGCGTACCACGACCGGCATAACCCAGTTCGCCACCCTGGCGGGCCGTTCCGGGATCTTCAGAATACAAACGCGCCAAGGTTGCAAACGTAGTTTCGCCCTTGTTGACACGGTCGGTAAAGTTACGCAACTGATCTTTCACGCGGTTTATTTCCTCCTGAGCTATCTTCGGTTGGCGGGTAATGATTTCCACTTCCACTTCGGTTGGCACATAGGGTATACTGTCGACAGGCATATCTCTGAAATAAGCCCGTACATCAGACGGCGTCACTGCCACGTCTTCCACCAGCTTTTTCTTCATTTCCATGATGAGCAGATTGTTCTTGTAATCATCATGCAACTGCTGGCGCATCTCCGATACCGACTGGTTACGCCATTCCTCAAGTTTCTCCTTTGACCCGGCCAACTGTATCCAGCGGCTGATCTGCTGCTCCACACCAGTGGACACATCCGTCTCTGTCACCTGAATAGAGTCGATAGCTGCCTGATGCAGGAACAACTTCTGGACGGCGATTTCCTCGGGGATAGAACAGTCTGGATCTCCTGACCATTTCACGCCATCCGACTCAGCCTGAAGACGTGCCACCTCGACATCCGACTTGAGTATCGGCTCATCACCAACCACCCATATCACTTCATCGACCACACTGTTCTCGGGGATTTTATTCTCCTGAACGGCTACTTTTGCGGAATCGCCAGGGATGACCTTGACACCCGTCTTATTTGCCTGTGCAGTCATGCCTATCAAAAGCGAGACGGCCGTGCCTGCAAACGCATAAAATTTCTTTGTCATGTTTCTAATTTTCGTTCTTTATCGTGGGTTCTGCCACTTATCAATGTTTGTTCACCGTGGCAAGCACGTCTTTATTGACATTTACCTGATACTTCTTACGCAATGCCGACACCCAGTCTTTTTCGAGTTGTTCCTGATAGTCGGCAACCACTTGGGCGCGTACGTCCTGATAGTCTTTAGGTGCCTTCAGAAGTGTTCCGTAAACAGCATTAATAGGATAGTTCTTGACGGTAGTCACCACCGTGTCCTTCTTAAAAATTTCCTTATCCACCAAGGCATTGTCACCTTTTTTGAAGATGCCTTTCTCCACACGGATGCGGATAACACTATCATTATTGAAAGTCTGGCGAAGAACATCAGCCCACTTGGTGAAGTCCACATCCTTCACGGCATCCTTCACAGCTTTCACGTCGTTGGCTTGCTTCACATGATAGGCAATACCTTTGAAGCGGGGAGAATCCCAACGATATTTTTTCTTGTTTTTCTTAAAATAAGAAGCCAGCCCAGTTTCATCCTTCGAAGCCTTATCCCAAACGGTGCGGTTACTGATGTCGTAAAGCAACAGACCGTCATGATACTCACGGATGAGATTCTTCAAATCAGGGTCTTTGGCTTCCATGGCCAGTCGCTTCTGTTCCAGCACCTTATCAGGTGTCACCTGCGGAACAGCAACCTTTGCCAGTGAGTCCAGCTTTTCGTCAATTATTTTTTCACGGACACTGTAACTCTTGATATAACGGAGGATGTCGGCATGCACGGAATCATAAGGGAAGAACATCTGGTGATCCTTCATCAGCACGATATGATAACCGGCCGGAGACAGGAACGGCTTGCTGATCTCACCCTTCTTCAAGGCGAGCGCATTGTCTTCAAACTCTTTGAAGGTCTGACCTTTCTGAATCCAAGGCAGCTCGCCGCCTCTGGCGGCAGTTCCCTTATCATCGGAATATTTGCGGGCCAACTCGGCAAAGTCGCCACCATGCTTCAAAACGTTATAGATAGAGTCTATGCGCACCTTAGCAGCAGCCTGCACATCGGGAGAGGCCTTTTGACCGACCTTTAGTAAAATATGTGAAACCTGATAGAGGCCGCCTAACGAGTCTACGCGGTGCTTTGTTTCACGATAGATTTTATAAGCTGCATTTTCTACGTCGGCATCCGTAATCACTGACGGGCGAATCTGCTGGTCACGATAACCGGCAAATTCTTTCTTGAAAGAACTCAGCGTGTCAAGGCACGCATCCTGTGCTGCCAAAACTTTCAACTTGTAGTTGACAAACAGATTGACATACTCGCCTACACTCTTCTTATCAATAACGCCTTCCGCGTTATTCTTGTTATACGAGTATTCAAACTCCGAACGACTGACTGGCTGACCATTAATCGTCATAATGGTCGGATCGTCTTTCTGCGCAAAGGCTGCACTGCTACACAGCAGCATGCCTGCCAAAAACATATTCAGTTTCATTCTTCTATCTTAATATTTTAAAAACACGGTCTGCACGGCAGGGTGGTCATCCAGCCAGCCACAGACTTGTTACTTTTCCGTTGTCTCCATACAGACGCAAAGAACGATTTTCTCTACTCTGGTCTTGAATAATTAGGAGCCTCACTGGTGATGGAAATGTCGTGCGGATGACTCTCCAGGACGCCCGCATTGGTGATACGGGTGAACTTAGCGTCATGCAGTTTTTCTATCGAGGAAGCGCCGCAATAGCCCATACCGGAGCGTAGACCGCCCGTGAGCTGATAAATCACCTCCTGCACGGTTCCCTTGTAAGGCACGCGTCCAGCAATTCCTTCCGGCACCAGTTTCTTCACGTCCTTGGTATCACTCTGGAAGTAGCGATCCTTGGAGCCGTTCTTCTGCTCCATGGCCTCCAGTGAGCCCATGCCGCGGTAACTCTTAAATTTACGCCCGTTAAAGATAATGGTCTCGCCCGGACTCTCCTCTGTACCGGCAACAAGCGAGCCGATCATCACCGAACAGCCGCCGGCTGCCAATGCCTTCACAATATCACCGGAATAGCGCAGACCACCATCGGCAATCAAAGGAACTCCTGTACCTTTAAGAGCCTTGAACACATCGTAAACGGCACTTAACTGCGGAACACCTACGCCGGCCACCACACGGGTGGTACAGATGCTTCCAGGCCCGATGCCAATCTTGACGGCATCAGCACCATTGTCGGCCAGCATCTTGGCAGCGGCACCGGTAGCGACGTTTCCTACGACAACGTCGACATTCGGGAAAGCGGCCTTGGCCTGAACCAACTTCTCTATCACATATTTGGAATGCCCGTGAGCGGTATCGATGACGATAGCATCGGCACCAGCCTCCACGAGCGCCTGCATGCGGTCGAGGGTATCAACGGTCACACCGACGCCAGCAGCTACTCTCAGCCGACCTTTCTCATCCTTACAGGCCATCGGCTTATCCTTGGCCTTGGTAATATCCTTATAGGTTATCAGCCCGACCAAATGATTGCTGGCATCCACCACGGGCAACTTCTCTATCTTGTGCTCCTGTAGAATCTGTGCTGCGGCCACGAGGTCGGTCTGCTGATGCGTGGTCACCAAGTTCTCACTGGTCATCACCACATCAATTTTCTTATCCATATTACGCTCGAAACGCAGATCACGATTGGTGACGATACCCACCAGATGATTGCTTTCGTCGACCACGGGAATGCCACCGATGTGGTATTCCTGCATGATGTCGAGAGCATCCTTCACCGTGCTACCGCGACGTATCGTCACAGGGTCGTAAATCATTCCATTCTCAGCACGTTTCACGATAGCAACCTGGCGCGCCTGCTCCTCAATAGCCATATTCTTGTGTATCACGCCGATGCCGCCTTCACGCGCTATGGCGATGGCCATAGCCGACTCGGTAACGGTATCCATGGCAGCCGTCACGAAGGGTACGTTCAGCGTAATGTTACGAGAGAACTGGGTTTTCAACTCTACCGTTTTCGGTAGCACCTCTGAATAAGCAGGGATTAACAGGACGTCGTCAAAAGTTAGGCCGTCCATCACAATTTTATCTGCAACAAATGATGACATATATTACTTAAAAATTTATTGCGTGCAAATTTAGCATAAAAAATCCACAATTCTACCATCTGCCATCTGATTTATCAATGAATTAGTGCTTTTTAACGCGCAAGTG
>OCVT010000272.1_pt1 | contig 20310 bp, 20 predicted proteins | sample 1539111 | NCBI WGS metagenome assembly OCVT01 (sample SAMEA3991482, study PRJEB22521) | metagenome | biome: anthropogenic terrestrial biome; feature: sewage plant; material: raw primary sludge | place: Sweden | collected 2012-09-26 | reverse complement strand
ATAAAGGTTAGTGGATTCCAAGGAAAAACTGAAGGATTCATGAAGATAAAATAAAAAGGTTTAATAAAAATAGGAGGATTTAGTATGTTACCAGTAATGTTTACGAATAATTGGTTGTCTAACACATTTGACGACATGTTTAATACCAACTTTATGCCTCGTGCCAATGCTACAGCACCTGCCATTAATGTAAAAGAGACAGAAAATGAGTATGAGGTTGAAGTAGCTGCTCCAGGACTGAAGAAAGATGATTTTCAGGTGAATATCGATAACGAAGGTAATCTGAGTATCAAGATGGAACAAAAAAACGAAGAAAAGAAAGAGGATAAGAAATCACATTATCTGCGTCGCGAGTTCAGCTACTCTAAGTATGAGCAGACGCTGATTCTGCCTGATAATGTAAACAAGGAAGGTATTTCAGCAAAGGTAGATAACGGCGTGCTGAATGTCACTCTGCCAAAGCTTGAGGAAACGAAGGCTAAGGTACAGCGCCAAATAGAAATTGCAGAAGGATAGCGTTTAAAAAAGACGGCAGTTCTTTGGAACTTGTCGTCTTTTGATGATAAAGACTGTACAGGATAAGATATAAAATGAATAAAAAACGAACGAGGAGGATTGAGAGATTATGACAACATTAATTACAATAGCAGTAATATTTTTTGTGATAGGATATATTGCACAACGTGGGTTTGGTAAGAATGCCACACTTTAAGGTTATTGATTTCATTAGATAGAGAAAGCCGGCTTAGTTCATTTAGACTAAGCCGGCTTTTATTGATATGCGGGGTCTGTATATTTCATATCTGCGTTATACCTGTTTACCTTTGTCGTCTTTTTACGGATATCAGATGTCTGATACATCACTTTCCTCTAAAGAAAAATAGATTTTCTTTATGTCACTGGCATATTATTCGAAGAATTTTATGTAAGTTTGCAAAATAGAAACAGAAAAATAAAGAAGAAATGAAAGATTCGATTATCATTGTGAGTGGTGGTATGGATAGTATTACGTTGCTTTATGAGGAGCAAGAACGTATTGCCATGGGCGTATCGTTCGATTATGGCAGTAATCATAATGCACGCGAAATACCGTTTGCCGCAAAACATTGTGAGCGATTGGGAATTCGTCATATTATCATCAACCTGGATTTTATGCGTAAATATTTTAATAGTAGTCTGCTTTCCGGTTCCGATGCTATACCTGAAGGCCATTATGCCGCTGAGAACATGAAGTCAACGGTAGTACCCTTTCGTAATGGTATCATGTTGGCGATAGCCGCAGGACTTGCAGAGAGCAATGGATTACAATATGTGATGATGGCTAATCATGGCGGCGACCATACGATCTATCCTGATTGCCGACCGGAATTTGTAAATGCAATGACGGCTGCTACGTGCGCAGGAACACAGAATAAGGTGAAAGTACGGGCTCCTTATACCAATATCACGAAGGCTGACATTGCCCGTAAGGGTACTCTTCTCGGCATTGACTATAGTGAGACGTGGAGTTGCTATAAAGGAGGAGAGAAGCATTGTGGCAAATGTGGTACTTGCATAGAACGAAAAGAGGCTTTCCGGCTCGTCGGAATCGATGACCCTACGGAATATGAAGAGTAGGGTGAGTAGGGTATAAAATATGCGGGTATTCTATCCGAATAAAGCCCGTAGGGCTTCTTCGACCTTTCTGACGGGATGTAGTTCGATTTTGTATTTAGCATGATTAAATCCCTGCAAATTATACTTTGGTATAATCATGTGGGTAAAGCCCAACTTTTCCGCTTCGGCCAGACGTTGCTCTATGCGGTTGACAGGACGAACCTCACCGCTTAATCCCACTTCACCGGCCATGCACCATCCGTTTTCGATGGGCGTGTCGACATTGCTGGACAGTACAGCCGCAATAACGCTGAGATCCATGGCCAGATCAGTGACGCGCAGGCCGCCGGCGATGTTGATGAATACGTCTTTCTGCATGAGCTTGAATCCTACACGCTTTTCGAGTACGGCCAGTAGCATGTTCAACCTGCGCTGGTCAAACCCTGTAGCCGAGCGCTGAGGCATTCCGTAGGCTGCTGATGATACGAGGGCTTGTGTCTCGACGAGGAAGGGCCTTACCCCTTCAATGGCTGAGCTGATGGCAATACCGGACAATCCTTCATGATCCTGTGTCAGCAGAAGTTCTGATGGATTAGACACTTGGCGCAGACCATTCTCCTGCATTTCGTAAATGCCCAGTTCTGACGTGCTTCCAAAGCGGTTCTTGATACTTCGCAAGATGCGATACATGTAGTGCTGGTCGCCTTCAAATTGAATCACGGTGTCGACAATGTGTTCGAGAATCTTCGGGCCGGCTAGGGTTCCTTCTTTGTTGATATGGCCGATGAGGATGACGGGCACGCCGCTCGATTTTGCAAAGCGCAACAGAGCGGCTGCACATTCACGCACTTGTGTGATGCTGCCTAACGAACTTTCCACATCTTCGGTGGCTATGGTCTGAATGGAATCGATGATAACGATTTCAGGGGATACTTCCTTGATGTGGTCAAAGATGCTTTCGAGGGATGTCTCGCAAAGGATGATGACATTTTCTGGTTCTTCCGCACAGATTCTGGAGGCACGCATTTTCAGTTGGTGTGCACTTTCCTCGCCGCTTACATAGAGAATGCGCCGTCCGGGCAAGTGCAGGATGGTCTGTAGGGTGAGAGTGCTTTTCCCGATGCCGGGTTCACCGCCCAGTAAGACGATGCTACCCGGTACGAGACCACCTCCCAGGACGCGGTTCAGCTCGGCATCGTTCATATCTATGCGTGGGTCGCCATGGGTGGAGATCTCTCTGAGGTGCAGGGTCTTGCTCTTCACAGAATCAAGTCTGGAGCGCACCGATTGTGCCGCCGATTGTGCCGCCATTGTGCCTCGGTCATTGCTGACGCGAATTTCCTTAAAAGTATTCCATTGTCCGCATGCGGGGCATTTGCCTATCCACTTCGACGATTCTTGCCCGCAATTGGAACAGACGTATGCTATTTTATCCTTTGCCATAATGCTACAAAAATACGAAATATTTTTCGAGTTACAAAAAATTATTATTACTTTTGCACAAATATGAAGAAGAGTCTTGTTTTTATCATGGTGTTGATGGGTCTGCTTGCATGTGGACAATCGTATGAGGAGCAGCAACGTCTGTCGCGAGCCGAGAAGCAACGCCTTCACACGGAGGATTCTCTGGCGCTGAAGGTGGCCGTGACTCCCACTCTCGATTGCTTGCCTGTATGGCTGGCCAAGGAGCACAATCTGTTTGACACGGCAAAGGTGGATGTCCGTTTGCGTCGCTTTAATGCCCAGATGGATGTAGACACCGCTTTGATGAATGACCGTGTGGAGGGGGGCTTCTCTGATTTGGTAAGAATAGAGCGCATGAAGCGCCGTGGCGTCTCTCTCGATTACTTATCGGCTACGGGTGCTTATTGGCTACTCGTTGCCAATCGCACAGCCCGCGTGAAAGAGATAAACCAACTCGGCGATAAGATGTTGGCCATGACGAGATATTCAGCTACTGACTATCTCACGGATAAGGCCTTGGAGCGCGTGAAGACAACGGCTAAGGTCTATAAAGTGCAAATCAATGATGTGCATATACGCCTTAATATGCTCCTCAATAATGAAATGGATGCCGGGTGGTTGACGGAGCCCCAGGCCACGGCAGCGCTCAGTGCTGGCAATGAGGTGTTGAAGGATAGTCGGAAAATGAACGTGAATCTGGGGGCTGTCGTCTTTCGTGGCAATGCAATGAAAGACAAACGCCGGCAACAGCAATTGTCAGAATTTGTCAAAGGTTACAATCGTGCCTGCGATTCTATCAATCTTCATGGAATATCCTATTATGCCAAGATAATCACGCTATATAGCAATGCGGACAAAAAGGTCATCGGAGCTCTGCCGAAGATGAAATATGAGCATGTGGTGCTACCCAAAATATCGGATATCAATAAAGCCAAAGCGTACATTAAATAAAGGTTCTCAAGATGAAGACGATTAAGACTGCTATATTAATTGAACATAATCTTGGAAAGGCATTGCGCTTGCTGAGGGATTATATGACAAGAAATGCTGTCGTCATGCAAGATAGTCGACTTGATGATATCCAGAGTGACTATGAGCGCATGTGTGATTTTATGCTCCGCGGTTACAAGGATCATCAACAAAGCGAGGTCTACAAACAGTTGTTGTGTAGACTGTTTAGTGTTTGTAGCGATGTGGAAATGGATGTAAGGTCGCAAAGCGGAGCTGGGTACAGTGCTTTCACGGTTGCGCGTAGTCATAGTATTCATTTCATGGATAGTCTGGACACGATCAGACAAAAATTGGAAGAGTTTGTTCAGAATGTCGCTTTGACCTCTTTAGGAGCGGATGAAACTACCAAGCAACAAAAGCTAGCGGAACTCTATTCTGGTCATCTCCGGTATGTAGCGATGCTTTTCGATATGTTGCTGGTTTCTCATCAATGGAACGAAGGCGAGCAGACCTTTTATACGAAATTGCTCGTTTCGCCCACGATTGACGGTAATGATGCCCAGCTGCTCCTGAGCGCCCTGATGATGGCGACGGTGAATAATTTTGATCCGCGTAAGTGGCTGACGCTGGTCTCGGTATACGAGCAGGTCAGTGATGAGCATTTACGTCAACGGGCATTTGTGGGCTGGATGCTGTCGTTGCCCAAAATACCGGTTTACCTCTTCCCGCTGGTTCATCAAATGACGGATCATCTATGTGCGGATGAAAAAACAAAGCGAGAAATGCTCGAATTGCAGATGCAGATGGAATATTGCAACGGGGCAGATGCCGATACCGAAGAAATCAACCGCAATATCATGCCTTCCTTATTGAAAAGTAATAATCTCCAGTTTACCAATACGGGAATCATAGAGAAGGATGAAGATTTGATGAAGAATATCCTCGATCCTAGTGCCGCGGATAAGGCCATGGAAGAGGCTGAAGAAAGTTTTAATCGCATGCAGAACATGCAGAAGGCCGGCTCAGATATTTATTTCGGAGGTTTTTCCCAGATGAAACGGTTTCCCTTCTTCCACCAAATCATGAATTGGTTCAGTCCTTTCTATCAGGAGCATCCTGACATCAGAGAGGTGGTCAGGCAGTTTTCTGATTATCGGATATTCCAGATACTTTTTGACAGAGGGCCGTTTTGCGATTCGGATAAATACTCTTTTGTGCTGGCTTTATCAAGCGTTATGAATAAAATCCCTGCTAACATGCGAGAGATGCTGAACAATGCGGATGCCCTTGGCGCTACGTCGACCGAAGAAGAGCAGCAATCGCCATCGTATATTCGGCACATGTATTTGCAGGATTTATATCGTTTCTTCCGTCTCTATCAGCAACATGCAAACTTTGAGAACCCCTTTGATTTCTATAATCATCCCACCTTTTTGCCTTTTGCCAACAAGAATATGGCGCAAGAAGGGTTGACGGAAAAAGTCGTCTCCTTGTGTAAGTTTCTTTACAAGCGGCATCATTATTCGTTGGTGGAAGAGATGCTGTCTCGTTATGAGCCTTGGCTTTCGGAAGAGGGATTGTTGTTGTCTGCCACGATTCATCTGCGTACAGGCGAATATTCGCTGGCATGTACGCAGTTCGAGTTGTTATTACAATCGGGTGGTGAAAAGGAAAGGGCTTTTAGTGGCTATGCTCAGGCTTGTTTCTACCTGCAACGTTATGACGAGTCGCAAAAATACTATCAGAAATTATATGATTTGCAACCGGATAATCAAGATGTAGAGCTGAACCTGGTGGTATCGCAAATAAACAATCATCGTATAGAGGATGCCATGCAACATCTCTTCAAGCTCAACTATGAACATGCTGATGATGAGCGAGTCATGCGGGTTCTTGCCTGGGCCTATATGATACAGGATAAATTGAAGGAGGCCGATGATATTTATCGTCGATTGGTCAATGGTGATCATGCTCAGGCAAATGATTTCCTGAATGCCGGCTATTGCAAATGGCTATGCTTTGATATCGTCGAGGCGATAGACCTGTTTCGTAAGTATAAAAGCAATACTTCCGGATCGGAGGAAGAGCGGCCCTCCCTGGAGCAGCAATTTGTCTCCGATGCTGAATTTTTGTCTTCAAAGATGATTAACGATACGGAGAGGTGTATTATGCTCGACTTGGTCGCCCGTCAGTAGTGGAAGGGTAAGTATGACAGAGGAGAATAAGTTTCCACATGGTATAGTGTTTTGAGAACTAAAGGCAAATATCGTGGAAGTGTTCTCATAAAAAGACCGTTGGCAGGGTAAAGTGATGTGTCACTTCACGCTGCCAACGGTTTTACATATAATGAACGCATTGATAGAATGAGCTTGTTCAGTTCTTTATCCCAGATATTTCATCAATATTTTGGCATTGCCGCTATCACGAAGTTTAGCAATGCTCTTTTCGCGAATCTGGCGTACACGCTCACGTGTAAGCCCCAGCTGGTCGCCGATTTCCTCGAGTCCTTTCTCATGACATCCAATGCCGAAGCACTCGCAGATAATCGTAATCTCACGATCCTTCAAGACTTTGTTGAGTACCGATTTCAGCTCTAAGGCCATGGATTCATGGTCTACCTGCTTGTCGGTACGGCTGTCATCGCCCGAAGGCATCACGTCGAGCATGCAATTATCTTCTCCATCTTGGAACGGGGCATCAATACTTACGTGATGACCATCGGCCATCAGACTCTGTCCAATCTTCTCTTCGTCTATTTTTATGGCATCTGCCAATTCGGAAACGGATGGATGACGCTGGTTCTCTTGCTCGAATTTATTGATTTCGTGATTGATTTTGTTCAGAGAGCCCACTTGGTTGAGTGGAAGGCGAACAATACGACTCTGCTCGGCAATAGCTTGTAAGATGCTTTGGCGAATCCACCATACGGCGTAAGAGATAAATTTGAATCCTCTGGTCTCATCAAATTTTTGAGCTGCTTTTATCAAGCCGATATTGCCTTCATCTATCAGGTCTGTAAGCGTAAGACCCTGATGCTGGTATTGCTTGGCAACAGAAACAACAAATCTCAGATTGGCAGTTACGAGTTTATCTTTAGCATGTTCTCCTTCTAATCCACCCTTTTTTATCTTTTGAGCCAATTCAATTTCTTCGTCAATAGAAATAAGTGGCGCACGGCCAATTTCTACTAGATATTTATCCAGGGCTTCACTGGAACGGTTTGTAATACTTTTCTGAATTTTTAATTGTCTCATCTTAATACCTTAAACTTTCTAACTGGTTGATAATGAAATTGTTGTAAAATACATCCTTAAAAACCTAGCAAATATACAAAAAAAAAACATAGATTGTTCCGATTTGTAGTTAAAAAACACTAATTAGATATTCCTTCACCTCTAAAGCGTAACGGAAGTGGATGTGTCTTAGCAAGCGATTGGACGATATTCTATATGGTCTATTGTGCTATCTGAAAATAGCAAAAGGTGAGTACAGCCAACAAGATGATGATGACAACGGTGCGGATGAGACAACTGGCTACCTTTTTCACAATGAGGATGCCTGCTATGATAGCAATCAGGCAAAATAAATAATAGGTCAGATTATGATCCATAACTTCTGTTTTATTTGTTTGTATTTATTGTTTTACTTATCTGTTCTTCTTTTTCCGTTATACTTGGTGTGCCTTCTCCTTTGATATCATTATCATGGATGATATGTACGTCGCATTGCGGGAACGGAATCTCAATGCCATGTTTGTTCAGTGTGTTGTAAGCCGTCTCTATGATGTCACTCTTGGCGTAAATGGCTTTGCGGGAGTCTACCCAGGTGAGCAGTTTGAAATCGATGCTGTTTTCTCCAAATCCAGTGAAGACCACCTTGATGAACTTGATATAGTTCTTGCGTTCGATGCTATGGACGGCATCTTCGAGAATCTGCTTCACTTCCGTGGTATTGCTTCCATAGGCCACGCCGATAGGGATGATGCCCAGTTCGTTGCCATGGTTCTTGGTGAGATTTTTATAGTTTTTATTGAAAAGTTGACTGTTCTGAAAGGCAATCATCGAACCGTCAAGGGCTTCGAGCACGGTGCTGGTATAAGAAATAGACTTCACGGTTCCTCTCGTGCCGTCGCACTCTATATAGTCGCCCACCTTGATGCGCCCGGCCATCAGCGAGATACCATAATAGATGTTCTCGAGAATATCCTTCAAGGCGAAGCCGACACCAGTAGACAGACCTCCCGACACCACAACGAACCATGTGTTGTTGATATGGAATACACTCAGGCAAATGAGTGTAAAGATGCCCCAGGTGATGACTTGGATAACGTTTTTCGACATGCTTACCCTGCTGATGATGCTCTGTAACTCCACTTGTCGTTTTTCACTCTCGGCCTTTTGCTTTTCATGTTGCGTCAGCGTGTAGTGCAACATACTGATGCTGGTGTGGTTGATATATTTGAAGAGGAAGTAGAGCACGAGTATCTGCACGAGGCCGATGAGGCTGAAGGTGAAATTCTCCGAGTCGATCAGTTTCATGCGGAAGATGTGCATAGTGGTGTCGGTCAGGTTGAATACGTCGGCGGCCCAGTAGATGGCGATGATGACGGAGAGGGCTCCCATTGAGGGGAGTATGACCTGGTAGATGAATCGAAAAAACCATGTGTGCGTGATGGGGGTGTCGTCGGAAAAATAGCGATGCCCATCTTCTTTTCCATAGTTTTTGAGCATGGACGAGAAACAGGTGATGGTGAGAATACATGTGAGCTGCATAATCCACCAGATGAGCATTTGCACGGCCAGCAGGGTATATCCTATCCAGGAGCAGAATACCGAGAAGATGAAAACGATTAGGGAGGTATAGGCATAGAAGGAATCCCGGCGAGGTACTTCCCGCTTGTATTTCGCAATCATTTTCCATTGCCATATCATACATATCAAGAGGATAGGGGGGAAGATGAAATTTACGAGCATGTTGGGGATAAGGATAATGCGGAAGGATATCACAATAAATCCAATGACCATCAGAGGCAGGTATATGCGGAATCCTCCCTTTATCTGGTTGCCATCGAGGCGGATGAGCAGCGATATGAGAATGACGCCCATCAGCCAGGCAAACTCGATGAGCAGTTTGCAGGCCATGATGATGAAGCTCTGGCTGTTACCTATGCGGAGCAGGAAGAGCATCAGCGCGAAGGTCACCACCGTGGAGGTCATGATGATATAGCGCCGCTTGGTCATGAAGGCTACCTGTGGAGTACGTTCCTCTTTCTTCTTCAGAAACCAGTCGAATACGAATTTCAACCTGTTGGTGCGGATGAGCCATCCGAAGATGAAGCGAATCAGAATCTCATTGAGGATGAAGGCGATGAAGCCTCCAATGATGACAATGACGAGCAGGCCTAGGATGATGCGGCTATCCCAGTCGGAGTGCACTTTCCTGTAGGGTTTGTATTTATCCTCCATACTCTGGGTGGTCTCGCGTAGCTGATGGCTGATGTGACCGAGGATTTCAAAATAGCTGTCGTCACCATTGTGGAAGATGTCGTTTTGTATTTCACGGTAGCGCTTGTTGGCATAGTCGTCGAGATGTTTCAGGTTGCTCTCCGTCATCTTATAGTACATGATGTAATCGCTGAACTGATCACGGTTCTCTTTCAGGGTTCTCCGTATGTTGACGGCCAGTGCCAGACATACGCTGCGGTCGGTAAGTGCTTTCTGCGACAAAGAGAAGGTGGTCATCTTGCTCAGGCTCGTAATCAGACTGTCATAGCGGGCGATGTCGCCGTCAGTCTGCTCCACGAACGAGCGGAAAGGCATGATGTTTTTCTGGAATTCGCGATATTGCTCGGTGGCCTCGTGGCAGGCGTAGGTGAGGTCGAATACGCGTCCCTGACGTTGTGAATAGAGCATCAGCGAGTTCTGGTTGCTCTCGTTCAGAATGTTCATCAGATTGGTGCGCACCTGCTCCTGCTGGTCGAGAAGTCTTGAGGATTGCTTTTGCAGCTCCGTATGATAATCCGTCAGCTCCGAGCGAAGTATCGACAACGTGCTGCCCAGGCTCTTTTCTTTCAGTACGGCATTGCAGGGTAGTGCGATGAGCACGAGCAATAGGGGCAAAATATATCGTATCATCTTCATAAATTCCATGTTTTATTTGCAAAAATACAAAAATCTTATTAGACAGCATGTTTAAATCCGTACTTTTTATTAATTTTGCGATTGTAAATCAAAAGTCAGAAAATGATTCTTATAGCAGATAGTGGAAGCACGAAGACCGATTGGGCTCTTGTAGACGCGGGCGGAGAGGTGGCGGGGCGCTATGCCACCCAGGGCATCAATCCTTTTCACCAGCACCCCGATGTGATAGCTAATGTGTTGAACAATGAGCTGATAGCGCAACTGGAGGGAGGGGAGAAAACCATCGGAGCCATCTACTTCTATGGCTCAGGATGCACACCAGAAATGTCCGTCCCCCTTATCCATGTCCTGCAATCTTCCTTTCCCGCCTGTAAGCAGATTCAGGCAGAGAGTGATTTGCTGGGCGCCGCACGTGCCTTATGCGGCCATCATGAGGGGGTTGCCTGCATACTGGGTACTGGTTCCAACTCGTGCTATTATGACGGTAACCGCATTGCAACCCACACGCCAGCTCTGGGTTATATCCTAGGTGATGAGGGGAGTGGGGCCGTTCTGGGGCGTCTCTTCCTAAATGGTATTTTGAAGGGACTTCTTCCCACGGCATTGCGGGATGAATACTTCCGCGAGACCGGCCTTGTGATGACGGATATTATGGATCGTGTTTACCGTCAGCCTCTGGCCAATCGCTTCATGGCCTCTTCATCCAAGTTCATCGAAGCTCATCTCTCCTGCCAGCCTCTGAAAGATCTGGTAGTTGATAATTTCCGGCAATTCTTTCAGCACAATGTCCTGGCCTATCGGCGGCCCGACTTACCTGTCGCTTCCATAGGCAGCGTGGGCTATTATTTTCTCGAGCAGTTGAGAGAAGCGGCTACTTTGGAAGGCCTTCGACTGGGTAACGTGTGTAAGAGTCCTATGGAGGGCCTGATCAGTTTTCATTCAAATTGATTTCCCCATAGTAGCCATTCCCTCCGGCCCTCTATACCCTCATAGATGCCAGCCTGATTATGCTTGTGCCTAGGAATAAGTGTAAAAGGCGTGGAATCCTCTTGATGTCTCCGTGTTACCTATTGAACTCTGAAATTCTTTTCCGAAAATATTAAAAATAATCTGCATGGAAAGAATTCACATTGGCCGAAATGTATTATATTTGCAATCAATAAACATTAAAAATTGAAAACTATGGAAATAAGCGATAAAGTCAAAAAACTTCGTATATACGTCAGCAATACCGACATGTACAAACACGAGCCTCTGTATCAATATATTGCCCGTACTGCCAGGGAGCTCGGAATGGCCGGAGCAACCATCTATAAAGGTGTGATGGGATACGGCACCAGTAGTGATTTCATTCCGCCAACCTTTTGGGAATTTGCCGAAAAGGTTCCGGTAACGGTTGAAATCATTGACAAGGAGGCACTTGTCAACGACTATCTCGCTACCATCAAGCCGCAATTGGAGAAACTCTCAAAGGGGTGTCTCATTACCATGCAGGATGTCGATGTCCTGTTCATCAAACATGGTGACAGGAGATGAAAGCCCCGCGTGGCAGGAATCAGAAGGAAAGCATGAAGGAAAACCGAATGCCATTCTTGTGAATGTTGGGCAGGTCGGTGTAAGTGAGCCTGCGCACATAGTCGATAGAGAATAGTTTTAATACATTGTGTACACCGACAATAAGTTCACAGTAAGGCTTGTGGCTATCCATGACGTGAGCGCCATCCGGGAACTGGAAGAGGGAATTGTCGGCAGCGTTCTTTGCCAAGAACGGATTATTCTTGTCAGTTATTGTTCCCCACATACCCTTGATAGAGAAATATTCGCGCCACTTTAGTTTCTTGATAAGCGGAATGCGGTTGAGCAATTTTCCGTTCAAGTCCCATGATACGGCGGCATATCCATAGCGGTCGTTCAGAAACTCCATGTTGCGCATGAGGCAGAACGTCGTCTCTTCCTCAAAGAAAGATAGGTTGACCGGTGGCATAATCAACAAGGGGAATGGTACCTTGTCCCACTGGGCACCACCTATCAGATGGGAATCGATGTATCCGTAGCTGCCTAGCCAAAAGCGTTTGTAGATGCTGGCCTCGGTGAAATTCAGCTTGTATTGTCCACCCAGGACATTCTTGATGCCCATAGTATGGGTCAGGGAGAACTCCGGCGCATCGAGGTTCACGGGCCAGCGATGTTGCTTGGTATTGATATAGGTGATTCCGGGGTAATATCTCAATCCTACGGAAAGTTCCGTGGTGCGGATTTTATGTACTAACGGGTCTTCCGTATACAGGTCAGAACCTTTCATACGCGTGAATGTCAAGTCTCCCGTAGGTTCGTTGCTTTCTGCCTTCATGGAGGCATTGACGCTAAATCCCCAGTCGGTTTCGTATACGAAACTTAATTTCTGCCGGTTATAGAAGTACATCTGTTCCACATTCTGGGTACGGAAGGCCATGAACACGTTATCTTTATTATGAATAAGGAACTTGTCCGAAGGCGACATCACGTCGTATGTGGTTTCAAAAACGATATTTCGTTGCGGGAACTCGAACGGCATGTTATGCTTCTTGTTGAGGGAGTAAGTCACCTCGTTGCTATAATAATTCTTATGCGAGTTGACCCCATAAGCATAATATCCTGACCAGAAAAGATGCGGATTCAGGTTTGCCGTGGTTCTGCCACTCATGCGGAAGCGGTATCCATCTACGAAGTTGTGAGAGACAATGGTGGTCACGGGGCCTATGTCTAATTTGTTCTTGGTAGTCTGGGAACTCGTCTCCACAAAGTTTTCCGCCAAAGCCTTAATGCCAAAGATAACCCACTTGTAGTTCTTCGATTGTTCCATTTTATGGACAAAAGAGTCCATGGTCGACTCGCCCTTGGTAAGTTCTATCGGGCGATTTTTATTCCAGTAGGCATCATCGCGTATCATTGCGTCGGCCTCATGCCGCACCTTCGCCTTGCCTTTGAATATTTTGTTTGGCAATTCATCGAAGGCATAGTCGCTCAGTCGCGTCGTTCGGGTGACGAGAGCCTTGCTGAGTAGATTGGCAATCTTCAACTCTATCCACATGTCATCAGTAGTCAGCACCCAATCTCCATTCGGAAGCCGAGTGTACTCCTGCTGGATTTTCATGTTATCCACATAGTTGACGTCCGTAACCTTAGGTATCGTGAGCATGGCACGCTTCAGATGCAGGGTGGAATCGGCCAGCACGTATATCTCGCCACGGAATCCGAAATCCTGCAAGTTGTTGGGAATGAATTGCAAGTGATAACACAAGTCGCGGTCTACATATACCGTATCTTCTATATAGAAGCGGTAGAACGAAATAGCAGACTCGCCTATAGGGCTTGGAAACGGATATTGCAGCAAGCGTACGTGGTCATCATACAAATCAACATCCGTGAAAGCCTCTTTCATCATCGTATTCAGAATCTCACCGGTTTGTACGACTTTGTTTACACCTTCTGAACGTTGGCCCTCGATAATATCCTTTTCGGTAAACGGACTCTTGCGATAGATGTGCTGAGTGACGGTCTCGTCTACCGACAAGGGTAGTATCTTCTTGTCATTCAGCGGACTGGTCTCCACGTGATCGAGTAGCCATGGCGACTTTTTGAAAATGCCTTGTTGCAGGTCGTCATCACTGAGGTCATTCATGGCCAGTGTGATCTTCTGGTATTTGTTGTACTGATAATAGGCGTGATTGCTAAGGTCGGTACGCTTCTTGGCCGCAATGACACGCCTCATTAACTCGACGGCAGGGTTATTTTTGCGAGAGTATTTGCTATTGCGCCTGGAGTTGATGACCACTTCATTTAAGTTTTTGGGATCATCCTTCAAAACGATGTTCAATTCATTTGGCGTTTTGCTATCCACCTTGATGGTCTGTTGGTGGAAGCCCACGGAGCTAAAGGTCAATATCCAGCCCTCATGCCGTTCTATACGGAATGCGCCCGTAATATCACTGGCAGCCGCAATGTGATGTCCCTTATACATGGCACTGGCATAAGGAATAGCATAGCCATCCTTATCAACGATTTTACCCGTAATCTGCGCTTTGGCGCTCAAGACCAAAGCCATTAATAAAAATAATAAACTATATAATCTCTTCACATTATCCATTTCAAGGAGTCCTACAAGGAGTTCTCTTCCTGAAGAGCTCTCGTTAATCGGTGGCAAAGATATACATAATACCGCAAATAATAAGAAAACTTTTTGGATATTAATATTTTTTCTATTAAATTTGCACCTTTGTATGGATAGACCGTCATTATTACCTGTAATCATTGGTACAGGATTTGGAAGTGGATTTTGGCCATGGGGGCCGGGAACTGCGGGTGCTTTGTTGGCCACGGTGATATGGCTTGGCCTCTCTTGTGTGATGCCGTCATATACGATGATCATTACCTTTTCACTATGCATCATCATTACGGCGATAGGCACATGGGCTATCAAGCAATTGACACCTTTCTGGGGAGACGATCCTGCACGTGTGGTCATAGATGAGATGGTGGGTGTATGGATTTCTCTTTTGGTAGCGCCCGTTGGCAATATATGGTATGCTTTGGCGGCCTTTCTGCTCTTTCGCTTCTTTGATATCGTAAAGCCTTTAGGCATCCGTAACCTCGACCGCCGTGTCGGAGCTTTTTGGGTCATGGCTGATGATATACTCGCAGGTATCTACAGTGGTATCCTTATAGCTGCATACCGATGGATAATATAAAGCAGGCTCTATGGACATTTAGTAAAGCGCAATGCTCGGCCTGGATAGCTTCGGTCGTAGATTTTGGCATTACGATCTTCCTTGGGAAGACATGTGCCCTATGGTATCCTTACGCCACATTCGTGGGAGCGCTCAGTGGTGGCATCACGAACTGCATGATTAATTACCGTTGGGTATTCCACACTATCGGAATGAAAAAGAAATCTGTGGCCCTGCGTTATTTCTTCGTATGGACCATCAGCATAGCCATCAATACACTTGGTACTTATTTCTTAACAGAGATTACCGGAGTGGACTTTATTATCATAAAAGCAGGAGTAGCCGTTGCCGTTGCCGTCTGCTGGAACTATCAGATGCAACGCGTCTTCGTGTTCCGCCGTCATAAGAAAGAAAATGAACAACTATTATTATAAAGGGAACGCATAATTATTATTGTAACAGATGAACTATAGAGAATATTTGCAAAAGGTGATATATGTAATCATCAATCCTCTTATCAAGGGAATGATTAAAATCGGTATTACGCCCAATGTCATTACCACCATGGGCTTTTTAGGGAACATAGCAGCGGCCGCGTTTTTTATCTGGTCGGCTCTCATACTGAGAAACGACCTGTCTGACCTCAGCTATACTAACATTATCGGCTGGGGAGGATTCGTCATTCTCTTTTCGGGTCTTTTCGACATGATCGACGGCCGACTAGCCCGTATGGGAAATATGTCTACTCTTTTCGGCGCTCTATGGGACTCCATACTGGACCGCTATAGTGAACTCATCAGTCTTTTTGGCATTTGCCTTATCTTCCTTATCAAGGATTGGTTTGTGATGGGAATCGTCACTTTTCTAGCTATGATAGGATCGGTGATGGTGAGCTATGTGCGTGCACGCGCAGAAGGACTGGGCATAGAATGTAAGGTAGGCTTCATGCAACGTCCCGAGCGGGTAGTCGTCACGGCTATCGTATCCATTATCACAGGTATCACGGGTGCCCTGGAATGGCTAGCTGCCGGCATGACGGTTATAGCCGTGTTTTCTAATATCACATCTTTCTGGCGTGTCGCCCATTGCTACAAAGTGATGAAGAACAAGTAAGCACTCACGAAAAGGCGAAGATGTTCAGTCTCTACATTATTATAATATACGTCGTACTCGTCATCATCAGGCCTACGAGAAAATTAGCCGTATCCCTGACACCATGGCTGGTCTTCGCGTGTGCATACGATTGCATGCGTTTTTATCCCAACTATGAAGTCAACCCTGTCGACATAAAAGGTCTCTATGATGCCGAGAAGTCGATATTTGGTATTACCGTAGGGGCGCAAACTTTGATTCCCGGTGAATATTTCGCACTCCATCACTGGGCCGTCGCCGACTTCATGGCTGGCCTTTTTTATCTTTGTTGGGTTCCGGTACCGTTGGCTTTCGGATTATATCTGTATGCCAAAAAAGAAAAAGCATATTACCTGCGCTTTGCCTTTGCCTTTCTGTTCGTTAACATCCTCGGGTTCTGCGGATATTATATTCATCCGGCGGCCCCACCATGGTATGCCATCAACTACGGCTTTCAAACCATATTGAACACGCCCGGTAATGTAGCTGGTCTTGGACGCTTCGACGCGATGACCGGCCTGCCCGTATTTCATAGTCTATATGGGAAGAATGCTAATGTCTTTGCGGCTATTCCATCCCTGCATGCCGCCTATATGCTTGTTACCACCATCTATGCCATCTTGAGCCGACGCCGCAGATCCACCATCTGGTTATTTGCCTTTATCTGTGTTGGAATATGGTGTACGGCGGTTTATACAGGACATCATTATGTCATCGACATCATCTTGGGCATCTTCACCGCCAGCCTCGGCATATTCCTGCTCGAACGGATTATCTTCCGTATCCCGATCATCGAAAAGGGATTCAAGCGCTATGTCTCGTTTATTAGCTGACACGAATCTTTCATTTAGTGGCAACATTTAACTGGGATATAGAAATATCTCCGGTTCCCTGACTGCTTTTCGTGAGGTGTATTATGTTTCCTTTAAGTGTGATGTCGCCAACACCATAGAGTTGCGTATCCACATTACCGCAATTGTTGAAATTTACATCCATATCACCGGTACCCTTAAGAATGAGTCTTGAGGTTGCGACATTCTGCTCGTTGACATCTACATCGCCAGTGCCAAGAAGACTGATCTCGGAATGGTTGCATTGTAACTGATGTATGTTTAAATCTCCCGTACCTTTCATTATGGTTGAAATTTCATCGCATATTACATCTTCTAAGTCCAAATCACCACATCCGATGAGATTCACATGAAGTGTGTCTGTATCTAACTTTCCCTTCGCTTCAAAGTCACCGGCTCCTTTCATGGTAATATCTACCAGGTCTGGTGTCGTAATGTATACCGTAGTGGATCCTATATTACCAAAAAAATTCAAAGGACGTTTGACACTTATATATATGGTGTTGCCTTCGCAGGTCGTTATAAGGGAATTAACGGCTATCTTGTTACCTACCACTTCTACTTTCAGAGAATCACCCTGCACGTAATGCACATCACAAGAGGCGTCTACGACAATATGATCAAAAGGTTTTACCTTTCGTATACTCGACACCTTGTCTTTGTCGTTGGCATTGATACTCACCTGGCAAGCTGTGAACCACGCCATTACAACGAATGCAATAATCCATAAATTAAATTTCTTCATACTCTATGCTATTTTGTTCGATTTTGATTATAGACGTAACTCAAAGAAGAAAAGTTGCAAGAGAATCGTAAATAGGTAGAGACTTTATCTCATCTTGCATAAGAGGTAAGGAATCACACCTGCGTTTAAAATGATAGATGGGTCTACCTTAAAAGGTCGGATGATTTCACCATACTGGTAGCCTGCGAGCGTTGAGCGAATCCCATATCAGCCATCTATAGGCTTGGATAAATAACGGTCGAATTGATCCATGGCATAAAAAATGAAACAATTTAAGTTTTTACCTTCGGAAGAACAAGCAACCTGGTTTTCCACTCACTGAATCAAAACTTTCCGTCGAAAGGTGTCATTTCCTCAGATTTTTTTGCTATCTTTGTGCGCATGTCCATATTCCTTATGTTAGATGTTTTGCAGCACTAGGGTAAGTGAATTTTTCGACAGGTGCAAACTCCGGAAAACTGATTGTTCCTCAGAGCGTTATAATTAGCAAAATTTAAATAGCTGCGGGATTAAGGATGTATAAAACCAGTCATATATGAGAAAGATTATCAATCCTTATTTACATAAGGAAGGCTACGATTGCTTCGGTTGTTCACCAGACAACCCCATAGGATTACACATGGAGTTTTATGAAGATGAGAATGAAATTATTTCCTTCTGGCGGCCCCAACCCCATTTTCAGGGATGGGTAGGAGTGATACATGGCGGCATCCTGTCCACTCTGATAGATGAAACATGTGGCTGGGTGATTACCCGCAAATTACAGACAACAGGTGTTACCTCTAAACTCAAGATACATTACTTGCATCCAACAATGAATAACGACACGCAACTGACGATCCGTGCGCACATCAAAGAGCAGAAAGGTAACTTCGTATTCCTTACCTCTACGATAGAAAATGCGAATGGAGAAGTCTGTGTGGAAGCCGAAGCTGTATATTATGCGTTTGACGAACAACATGCCCAATCGATGGGATTCACCCATTGCGATGTAGCCGATGACCAATTGCTTTCAATGTGAATCGAAAATGAAGATATTACTTGCCGACAAAATGGATATTACCCGGGCGGGGCTCATGTACATCCTTGGCTTGATGGAGGATGTGGAATATAAATACACCGAAGACAAGACCGAACTTCTATTGGCGTTGAGCAAATGTTCCGATAGTGTGGTCATACTCGACTATACGCTCTTTGATATGAATGGTGCAGACGAGCTACTCATCTTCAATGAGCGTTTTCCTGCTACCAGATGGCTGTTATTTAGTGAAGACCTGAGCCTCGATTTTGTACGTCGTCTTGTAGCAAGTAGTCCACAATTCAGTATTTTGATTAAAGATTCGTCCGTACATGAAATTCGTGAAGCTATCGTTTATGCCATACAGAATAAGCGTTTTATCTGTCAGCGCATGACGGAGATGCTATTTGCTCCATTTCATACGAGTGAGGAGCATGTGAATTTAACAAAGACAGAGGTGGAAATTCTGAAAGATATTGCACTCGGCATGACGACTAGAGAAATCGCCGACAAGCGTTTCTCTAGTTTCCATACGGTAAATACCCATCGCAAGAATATCTTTCGCAAATTGAGTGTAAACAATGTGCATGAAGCGACAAAGTATGCTTTGCGAGCTGGATTAGTCGATTCTGCGGAATATTATATCTGATGCACACCTTTTTAAATGGTTAATAATTCCTAATCGCGCAATCAAAACGCCATCCAAATACGTTCATCTCGTTGAAAATTAGTAATTTTGCACTCGCTATTACGAGATGATGGCATAAATTCAAACCTAATTAAAGTTTTCAATTAAAAATGGCAACAAAAATCAGATTACAACGAGGCGGCCGCAAAGGCTATGCTCATTACAGCATTGTTATTGCTGACGTTCGTGCACCACGAGATGGTAAATTTACTGAGAAGATTGGTACTTACAATCCAAACACCAATCCTGCTACTGTAGATTTGAATTTCGAGCGTGCCCTTTATTGGGTAGAGACCGGAGCACAGCCTACAGACACCGTACGTAACATCCTTAAGGGTGAAGGTGTGTACATGATGAAGCACCTGCACGGTGGAGTAAAGAAAGGCGCTTTCGACGAAACTGCTGCTCAGAGCAAGTTCGATGCTTGGAAATCTGCTAAGGTTAAGGCAAAAGAAGACACACGCGATTCTGTAGCTAAGGCTAAGAGCGAAGCTGTTGCAAAAGCTCTTGATGCAGAAAAGAAAGTAAACGAAGCTATCGCTAAGAAGGCTGCTGACAGAAAAGCTGAAGAAGCCGCTGCTAAAGCAGCAGAAGAGGCAAAGAAAGCCGCTGAAGCTGCCGCTGCTGCCACACCTGCTGAGAAAGCTGCTCCTGCAGAAGAAGCCGCTCCCGCTCTTGAGGCATAACCTCTATCTCTTCGAATACAAAATTTATCGGCATATATCCTACACAGATATATGCCGTTTTGTGTATCCACCTGTTTATGCCGTTTGCTCCCCCTTTCGGGGTTTCTGCTCCCCGATAACGGGAAGACCGAGAGAGAGGTAAGACCATTGAGGTAAGGAGAGGCTTAAGTGTAGAATTAAACGCGCCTCTCCGAGGCATTGAGAATATGATTAGAATATAGAAATACAGAAGCATGATAGAAGGAGCACGGCAGGCTTTTACATATTGTTTTTTACTTGTTGCCTTTTACTTGTTGCCTTTTATATTCTTAGATATTCTTTCAATATTCTCTAT